>Ga0065718_1004965_pt1 | contig 70062 bp, 88 predicted proteins | sample GBSCel77sediment_2_FD_59105 | JGI IMG/M metagenome (GOLD analysis project Ga0065718, IMG submission 59105) | Hot spring sediment microbial communities from Great Boiling Spring, Nevada - cellulolytic enrichment CS 77C v3 (version 3) | ecosystem: Environmental > Aquatic > Thermal springs > Hot...
GTTTCAATCCCTTATAGGCACGCTACAAACCCGTTAACACTACATAAACGCTACAAAATTTNTTTTAATACCCTCATAGGAAAGCTACAATTTTAAGGATAATATATCACAAAAAAATTAAGTAGTAAAGAGGATTTCATGCCAAAAATTACCTTTCTGTCGATCCCCCGGGGTTTTGGAGTTATTGGAGGTCGACAGAAAAATAAACTTTTAAGAATAAGATAAAATAAAGTCTAAGTTAGATATCAACACAATTTATGACATTTTAGGGGTTAAAATTAAATGAAAAATAGTATTTACCTACATTTTATTCGTTTTTTCCTTAAAATTTTTGTTACATTTTCTGTCGACCTCAAAAAATATAGTAAAATACAGCATTTAATAGATTTCAATTGTAACAAAATGAGGTGGGTAAAATGAGGAGGAATAAAAAACTACAGTATCTGTTCTCTCTTATTTTTTTCTATACCAAGTATTTGTCTCTCACTATATTTAATAGTTCTCATTATGTAAAAGATGACTGAATCCTCTTCTTCATCAATAACAAGTTCAACTTCCCTTTTTAAACGCTCAAATTTAGCTTCGGTTAACTCTCCTTCTAACACTGAATTTTGAATCCATTCCAAATATTTTCTTGCTATGTTTAGTACCTTTGCTACTCTTTTCTGATTAACATCATAAACCATAATCACATACATTCTACCACTGGGAAATATAAGGCTGGTATTCTTCTTCTCCCATTAAATGTTTTTCAAGTTTATAAAGTTCCAGTCTTATTAACCTTCTATAAGAGACTTTACCTAAATTCTTGTATTGAATAGTAACCTTCATTCTTTCTTCAAAATTTTGGACAAATAATTTTCTTCCTTTTTCCTTCAAATAGATGCCTCCAAGTTTTTCTTCGAAATCTCTTGGGGTTATTGCTCCTTTATTCACTAAAGAAAAGATAACTCTGTCCACAATTACTGGTTTAAAGATTTCAGCTATATCCAAATTTAAAGTGAACCTTCGAAAATTTGTAGTATGCAAATAACCAATCCTCGGATCCAAATGGGTTTTATAGATTTCTGAAAGTACAGCAGTATAAAGTAGAGAATTTCCAAAGCTTATTAAGGCATTCATATTGTTGGAAGGAGGTTTCTTTGTCCTTTCATCTATGAAAAATTCTTCCCTTTCGGTTATTTCATTAAAGCATGAATAATAAATATCTCTCACATTTCCCTCTATACCCATTAAACCTTCTACCTGATCCTCGGCATACGCACTTTCTTCTAAAAACTCTATTCTTTCTAACTTTTCTTTTAAGCTTTCTTTTCCTCTTGAAATATAATATCCTAAAACTTTCTTGATATTTTCTATTGCTCCTACCACGAATTTTCTTGCAAGCAAAAGTCTTTTCTCGTAATCTAAATAATGTTCTGCTTGTTTTAGTATCATATACCCTGAGTTATAGTGCTCCCGTGGATAATAACTTCCTACATAATAGTCATAGTAGTTATAAAAATGCAGTATTACATTTTTCTGAGAAACAAATTCTAAAAATTCCTTATTCAGAGTAACCTGTCCAAAGAAATGTATATCTCTTATGTTTTCTATAGGAAGATACTTCTGTTCTCCATCTGAAGTCTCAAAGTATACTGTATTATGCTTTCTTTTCAATTCTCCACTAGAAAATATGTAAATACTCTCGCTCATGCCCAACAAAACTCCTTATATGCACAATGATTACAATACTTTATCTTTTCAGGTTTTGGAGGATAAGGCTCTGAAATGATCATATTTATATCTTTTATAGCTTCAATTAGCCTTTCCTCAATTTCCTCATTGATTTCAACAGGAATCTTTTTTCTCTCCTTAGGGATTAACACTTCTCCTTTAGCTACAATGCCATATTCTTTCAACCTCATTAGATAATATGAGAGTTGCATTATTCCAGACAATTCAGATCTACTTGATTTTTTAATTTCTCCGATAATGATATTTTCGTCTCCTTGTTTTACTATATCTATTTTCATCTCCCCAATTAAAAATCCTTTTTCCTCATCCTTATAAGCTTCCTCTTCTATAAATCTTCCCATCTCTAAAAATGAGTTTTCCTGATCAGGAATCAACTCATGAGCCATTAACCAAAGCTCCCTTTTGCATATAAAATAACTTGCTATTAAAGTACCATTTATAAAAGACATTTTCCCCTCTCAAATATTAGAAAATTACTGAGCTTAATTCAGTTTTCTTAAAACCTGTTTCTGAATCATAATATTCAGGAATATCTTTATTAGCCACGTACCCAATATTTTGGTCGAAAGCTATATCAAAAATCCATGGTTCGTTTTTATTTACCCTAACGTTTATAATATATTCTTCAAGTTGAGACTTTATATTAAGAAGCTAGTTTTTTCTTTTCCCACCTATCTATAGAGTCATCGGAAATGATGCTCTTAAATTTGCTCCAAGTTTCCATAGCTGGTTTGTCAACTTCTATAAATACTGGATAGACAATTCCCTTCTCTTTGATGAGCTCAAAAGAGCTAACTGATATGATCTCTTTACCCTCATAAAATCTTAAATTATTCAATGCAGATATTATCAACTCTGACTCTTCCTGAGATTTTTCAAATCTTAATCTTTCGAAATATTTGTTTATTATTTTTATAAATTCACTTTCTTTTACACTCTCTAACTCACTAAAGAGTTCAAAAGTTATTCTTGGAGTAAGCTTTTGATAAACCATATTAGCATAAGATCTCCCTTTATCGTCTTTCAAAAAGAAGACAAAAATTTCGCCATTTTCTTTTTTGAAATTTCTATTACATCTTCCAGCAACCTGCACTACAGAATCCAAAGGTCCTAAATCCCTTATCACCACATCAAAATCCAAATCTACGCCAGCCTCCACAACTTGAGTTGAAACAAGAATTGGTTTTTTATTGTTCCCTAAATCTTGCTTTATTCTATGTATCCTATCTAATCTTTCTTTAGGAATAATATTAGCAGAAAGGTAGTATATGCTTTTTTCTTTTAAGGATAATTGTTCTTTTAACATTCGATAAAATTCTATAGAGGACTTTATGGTATTTAGCACTATCATATAAGATTTTTGGGGATCATATATATCAATAAACCAAGAAAGGAGTGAGTTAAGCCCCTTCTGCTCCTTTACATTACTATAAAGTACTACTCTATTTAATTTTTCAAAATATACCTCATTGTTATCGAGAATTTCTAAAGTATCCCCATCAGAGAAGATCAAGGGTTTTGTGGCAGTCATAAGAATTATGTAACAGTTTAAATATTGGCTCATGAGTTTGAATATTCTCTCGGTTAATTTCCAATATTCTGCAGGAATATTCTGAACCTCGTCAAGAATAATAATGCTTCTTGCAATGTTATGATATTTCTTAAGAAAGCTATTTTTAAAACCTATAATGGTGTGGAGAAGTTGAACAAAAGTTGTAACAATAACCTCCGACTCCCACGATTCGATAAGAGCTAAAGATTCATCCACTTCTCTTAATTCGTCTCCCTCTTCATATTCTACCTTAGATAAATGATGATGGCTTATGATATAAGCAGAAGAGTTTCCTTCAAAATCTGGCAGTTTAGACAGCACATTTCTTAACACATCATAATTTTGATTAATTATTGAGATAAAAGGAAGAGAATATATTATTCTTGGAGTGTAACCAAATTCCTTTTCAATCCTTTTTCTAAGTTTTACGGCAAAAGCAAAACCAGTGAGAGTTTTTCCCGATCCTGTAGGAGAAGTAAGGGTGAAGATCTTATTCTTACTTATATCTATTTCTTTAAGCTTATTAATAACCTTTTGAAATATCTCTTCTCTCAAAAGGTTTATCTCATCGGAGTTATCTTTAAATGTTTCTCTCTTATAAACCTCTACTATATCCTCTGGAATATCTCTCCTCTCCACATCCCTTACCTTTCCTGCTGATTTTTTATCTGCATCTATAAGGGCAGAAAATAATACTAAGCAAAATATTGCTATCTTCTCTTTTATCTTTTCTTCTAATTTATTTTCAAATTGATAAATTCTCTTCCGTAGTAGATTAATAACATCATCTAAATCTCTTTCGAATTCCTCTAACAGTGGGAGTTCTAATTCTTTTAAGTCTCTATTTATTATCTCAGAATTAGATTTCATGTCCTCAATTTGTTTTAATATGAGCTCCTTTTTGTCAGAACTCTCAAGATTAGATTTCAATTTAGAAAGAGAAGAAAGATCTAAATGATGATGATAGACAACAAAGAATGCCACGAGAGGTAGAAATTCCTTTATATCTTCTACATTTTTAAATTCTTCCAATTTCCTTGAAATCAAATAGGCAGAGTATAGGGAGGAGATAAAACCATGATTAGCAAGATCACCACAATGCTCAATTTCGAAAAGTCTCTTCTGAAAGTAAGTAGTATATTTTCCAAAGTCATGAGTAATACCAATGTAATATCCTATATTTTTTAAATCTCCTCCCTCAAAGAAGAAATATTCTATTGTTTTGAGACCTACCTCTCGTAGGTGATTTTTTAACAAAATGGATCTTTCAAGATCAACCTCTTCTCCTCTTCTCTCCAAATGGGAGTAGAACCTGTCCATACTAATCCTCCATAAAGATAACGTTCTGAACCAAATCTTTTACTTCCACTTTATAATATTCAACATTCCCCTTTAAAGAAATTTTTCCAATCTTTATTTCTCCAATAAATTCTTTGGGTGGATCTTCTAACAATCTATCCTTGTTGAAGGAAAGTGGCATTTTCTCTTTTACATATTGAGCCCCCCACTTGAGGCTCCAAGATTAAGGAATTCTTCTTTATGTAATCTACGCTTACCACTGAATCAATTAATACCTTATCTGCCCTACTTATTTCTGCCATTCCCTCCCCAATAAAATCTACTTTTCCTACAAATTCTGTAATTCCTAAATACGGAGGAAAGCAGAAATCAAAATTTACAAGCTTATTTTTAAGATCTTCCATAATCTTCTCATCTTTATGGTGGAAAAATATTCTATAACAAATATCCTCCTTCATATCTTGAGGAAATATGATCTCCAGTGGAATTTGAGTATGCTGGCCTCTGCTTTGATTTAATTGTTTAACATTTTCTGCCCACACATAATTCACTACTTGTAATATTTTTCTCAATGGACTTTTGACCCCTATGGTTATTTTTGCCTTATCTGTAGAAAAAATTTCATAATAGGTATCTCTTTCATACCCAAGAAGCCCTGCAATCAACCCAACTATGGTAGTTCGAGGAGGAAAATGATAAGAGAGAGAAGAGGAGTTTGTATAAAACTTCCTAAAGTGCGCCATCTTTCCCAATAAATCAAATACTATCACTCTCATATTATCACCATTCTTTCTAAACAGTAAGTTCTACAACCTTATTCCCCAATACCTCTTTCAATTGGTCAAAAAGTTTTCCTCCCTTAATTCTAAGTTCGGGATCTTGAAAGACATATACTTTATCAATTCTATCTTTATTTTGCTCTAATACTTCTTTAAGATTAGTTATATCTAATTCATAATCAGTAATATCCCTAAGCCCTTCCTCTTTATCTATTTTTACTTTGTTTCTGAGATCACCTAAGAAATAGGGCTTTGAATATTCTATTCTTAGTAACAGACGAGGCTTCTGTCCAATCTTACTTCTTGTAGATGCCATCTGAGGAATAGCTTCTAACAATGCTTTGTCAAGAAGAGCAACATCCTCTTCAGAAAGATTTGTATATTTAGCCCTATAACCACTCACTATACCATAGAAAGCAATAAGTGAATAATAGAGTCTCCAATCTTTTCCAAAGGTTCCATATTGCCCTTTTCCTGCTTCGTCTCTTCCTGCAAAAGTAGATGTTATAGAATTAGAGGTAACAAGCTCTACTTTATTCAAAGAATAACCCCAAGTAAATTGGACAGGGCCTGTAAAGTTAGAACTCGCTCCTTTTCCTTCTTCTCCAGCTTTAATAGGCATTGTGGCTCCAAAAAGCCTCACATCTATTAGTTTAGAAAGTATAAAGTCTACATCTTCTTTGGTTAGCTTATTCAAATTCACTTTTTTATTCTCTTTCTCAAAGAATCTTCTTAACCTTTCCGTTGCATCAACAATTTCCCCATCTACCTTAGCCACAAAAATTTCATATCCAATACTTTCTAAGTAATCTCTTATATATCTCTTTAACCTTACGTCACTTACTAAGTTTATCTCTTTTTCATAGTCTATTCTTGGTTTATTTTCATCATCAGGATCCCCATTAGGATTTGTTAATTTAGCATCATAAAGGAATAAGATTTCAGAATTTTTAGAATAGACTCCCATTTATTGATCCTCCTTTCCTTTTACACTTTTAACTCTTTTATATGTATTAAAAGCATAACCTGAGAGGATATAATATACATTCTCTTGTTCACTCAATTTCCAAGACTTTATGTGTTTGTCCATTAGGGATTTCATCACCGAGAATATCTTCTCATTGTATCCTCTTATTTTGTATTGATCTAATTTTTCAAATACTTCATTGGCAAGATTTATAAGGTTTTTAGCACTTATACCATTAAAATTGATCTTATTAAGGATAGGCTTCTTGGCACTTAAATCTGCACCTCTTATTTGTTCATAACCAATCTCCCCAATAAGATAACCTAAGAGAAAGAGTGCAGCTTCTTCTTCGCTGTATTGCATTTTTGAAATATATTCCTGTAGATCTTTGTCTAGAACATCATCTGCAAATTCAGGCATTCTATCACCTCCTGTAATAAGGTTTAATTTCTCAAAGAGTTTTAAGAGAAGGTTAGTTTTGAGTATAGAAAGAGACATCCCCATATCCGTATTCTTAACCATCTTTATGTTGTATTGAGAAAACTTTTCAAACCTATAAACTTTTGCAAGATCAACAAAGTAGTCTATAAGGATATCCTTATCAATTCTATGCTCTAAGAAAATATCCTCATAAAGATCAAGCATCTTTTTGTATTCCGAAACCTTTCCCCTTCTTATTGGAATCAAAAAGTAAATATCTTCCAAACCTAAGAACCAATTTTCTCCCTCTCCAAATATTTCTCGTCCTAAATTCTCCACCTCCCTTATACTATTTCTAATCTTCTCTACCCGTCTTAAATGTACATCTTTTATATATTCTTTAATCTTAAAAGCCTCCTTACTTCTCTCATAAAAAAGTAAATCCACAGTACCATAATCAGCAATCTCTTCAAATTCTCTATATTCATCAAGGTTTCTCTGAATCCGTTCCTCAAAACTTAAAAATTCCTGCAAATTGAAAGTAGATTTTACAAACTCTCGAGAAGTCCTAATCCAACTCTCTTTTAATTCCTTTCCGAGAGGATTGAAGAATAGTCCGGGAATAATCCAAAGGTCATTATTCCCAAGGCGAGTGTCTAAATTATTCTGTATAAATTTAATTCCCAAAATTATGTCTTTATAACAATCTCTACATAAACTAAAATTCTTAGAAAAACCTTTTTTCACGCCTTTTCCTTCAAAATCAGAAGAAAATGTAATAAGCTTTGTTATGTAAAACTTGACAGGAAATTTTGTAGTGTCATATGTTATTTCGCTTCTCTCTCCACAAACATGACATGTGCCCCTCAAAAACTTTCTTCAAAACTTTCCTCTATAAGGGAATTCTCAATATATTCTTTGTAATCTTTAAACTCCGAAGGCTTCATTCCATTTATTGTCACTGTAAAGAGAGAAATTTCCTTCTCTTTTAAGCCTAATTTTTCTTCAATAATTTCCAAAAATTTTTTCTTCCATAGGTTTTCAATATCCTTTAGATATTTCTTCTCATCACTACTCTCAGGGGGTTTAATGTCTATAATTTCACCATTCCCAATCTTGCTCAAATCCAAACAATATCTTACTTTCTCTAAAGGCAAACTCATAAAAAACTTATTTTTTACTTCTTCCAAAAGATTTTTCAGAGTACCACCTTTCAGATTATTGAGAAGATTTACAATAGAGGAGCCATTTCCAGCTCCAGCGCTACAGATCAGATAGCTTACATTATTTGTTGTTAACCTATCCTGAGGATTATTTCCCTTTGCATTTCCTACCCAAAGATATTCCTCTAATACTTGCCTATCTACCTCTCTCCTATAAAGGTTTATCTTTTCACTTTCTAAGTCAAAATCCATTATAACTAAGAACTTTCTATTTTCCTTCTCATCAACCATCAAGTCCTCATCGTATTCCACAAGATTAGAGACAAAATCCTCCGCTGAAGTGGTTCTCACCATTTTACCTATTTCTTTAATATTAGTCAGCATCTTTACTCTCCTCCTTTTCTCTCCAGATCTCCCACATTCCAAACCCTTCTGAGTTTTTATTTCCTAAGCCTGCCTCATAAGTTATAGCTATTAAGGCAGGATCTCCTGAAAGTTCAAACACACCTGTCCACCCCTCTATAGGAGTATTTTTGAAAATTACCACCTTTCTATTCTTCTCCAAAGAGAATTTATAAGGTTTAATGGACAAAGAACCCCCATCATGAGAATTCTGGTGAACAATCTTCAATTTCTTCTTTGCATTTTCTTCTATTAGCTTAGAAAACTCGTTTTCATAAGGTCTATAAAAATGAACAATCCGTGATCCATTTTTTAAGAATGTGCTGTATATAGTAAGGGGGGATAACATTTTTATATAAACCTTCTCCTCAATCTTAGGAGGAAGAAGAATTTCTAATTGAGATATATAAACTTTATTTTTACCTATGGAAAATTCTCTTTCCCTAAAGGATCTTTCTCCTAAATTTCCTACAATATCATCTATGGGGGAAGAAAAATAAAAGGTTATCTTCCTTCCAAAATTTAAGTATTTGTTATCATTATCCTTAACAATAATCTTTCCTTTTTCAAGAATTCTGGAAAAAGTAAACAGTTTAAATTTTCTTTTTCCCAATAAAAAGCCTACATCATGTAGCCATTTAGCTATCTCAGGAGAGAAGGTCTGATATATCAACCCCTGAATAGCATAATTATAATGGCATGGAAGAATTATATCTTTACCATCTAGGGTTTCGTAAACTATTTTTATCCTCATTTATTCACCCCTTTTTATCTCCTACTCTTAGCATACAAGTTGGTAGGGTCAAAATAAGACCCTACAAAATTTTTATTCATAATTTTTTAAAACCTCTTTCAATTCTTTTTTTAGCTCCTCTCTAAACTCTTCAGGCTCTAAAACCTTTGCATGCTTTCCATAGCTCAATATCCAACGTTTTAGCTCCTCAGAATTACCTTCTATCTCCAGAATAACCTCACCTGTTTCTAGTTCTTCTACTTTTTGATTGGGATGCCAAATTCTCTCTTTTATCCATCTTGCTTGATAAGAATCAAAAAGGACCTTCATTTTAATAAAACTTCCCTTATATATCCTAAAAGGCTTAGAGAGATATTCTTTAGGATTGAAGTCCTTGGGAAATTCAAACTTCTCCGAGGTGATATCTATGCTCTGAATTCTATCTAAAGCAAAATCTCTGAGCTCTTTTCTTAGATGGCAAAAATCCACAAAAATACCATACTCCTTCGTAGTTGTATATATGATATGGATCTACCTTTCTCTCAGTTAATTCATCCCTTTCTATGGAGTAGTATTTTATTATGATCCTTTTTCTATTCTTTATAGCAGAGAATATTTTCTCAAAGGTATCTTTAATATCAACCCTCATCTTTATAGGAGAAAGAGAGACTGAAAGCATCATCTCCAACTCTTTTCCTCCTATTGTGACCTCCTCAGGGAAAAGAGCTTCTAACTTTTTAGCTAAGTTTTTTTAAAGAATCTTCTAAAGGAGTATTTCTAAATTCCTCTACCAACTTTGCAGATATTAAAAGGGATAATAATTCTCCTTCCGAAAGCTTTGGAATGGGAAAACTTACCTTTTCAGCTAAATAATATCCCTTTTTTACCCTATCGTATTCTATTGGAATATTAAAGAAGTCTCTTAATAAAGATATATATCTGTCTATAGTTTTCTCACTTAGCTCAAGACTCTTTTGAAGATAAGAGATAGAAGGATAACTACCATTTTCTATAAGAAGATAGAGTTTATAAAGTTTAGCTAGGACAGAAGGACTATTAATTTTATTTCCCCTTTTATCTCTCCCCATCTGAGTACTTTCTTATATATTTTTCGACTTATTAACATTATATCAAAAGATCTTAAAAATAATTAGTTTAAAATAAATAAACAAAATAAACTTTTATTTCTGTCCATCAATTCACCTCAATATGTTAGAATAAAATGAAAAAAAGACTATGAAAATAGCTTTAATTACAGGCTCATTACCACCCGAACCTTGCGGTGTAGGAGATTACACCTACAACCTCAGTAATGCCTTAATTAAAAAAGGATTAAATGTAACAGTTTTATGTCCCAAAAAATGGAAACCAAAAGATATTTACCACCTCTATAAAGAGCTTAAAAACTACTCTATTACTCACATGCAATATCCTACCTTAGGGTATGGATACAGTATTGGTCCTCACTTTCTGAGTCTCATAAAACCTATGGTGATCACCTTACACGAAGCAAGTCAAGCTCATATTCTAAGATTTATTTCTCTTTTTGCATTTACTATAAACTCTCAAAAGTTAATCTTTACCTCTAAATACGAAAAAGAATATTTTGAAAAATTTTACCCATACATAAAAAGCAAAACCTATGTGATACCTATTGGAAGTAATATTCCTTTTTGCGATAAAAGCAAAGAAAGAAGAAAAGAAATTGTTTACTTTGGTCTCATTGCCCCTAATAAGAACTTAGAAGATTTTATAAAACTTGCAAGCTTAATTAAAAACTCTAACTTAAGTTTAAATTTAAGAATAATCGGAAAGATAAAAGATAATAAGTACTATCAAGAGTTAAAGTACATTTCAAAAGATCTAAATATTATTTGGAACATAAATCTAAATGAGAAGGAAGTATGTGAAATCCTTTCAGAAACATTATTTGCCTATCTTCCTTTTCCCGACGGTGCTTCAGAAAGAAGAGGTACACTACTTGCAACCCTTGGAAATGGCGTAGTTACAATAACAACTGAAGGAAGACACACCACTGAAGAGATAAAAGATACAGTCTTAATTGCTAACAACCCGCAAGATGCTTTTGAGGTTATTAAAAAAATATTGAATGATTATAATCTAATAAAATACCTCTCAGAGAAAAGTAGAAAATACGCAGAAAAATTTACTTGGGATAAAATTGCAGAAGAGCATATTTCTTTATATCAAAGTATATTAAGAAATAACTATTCTGGTTAATTCTCCTTTGGTATATCTTTTATTGCCTCAAAAACTAATTTTATCCTATTAAACTGTCTTCTCTTTACTCTATTTAAAATAACCCCCCAAAACGGCTTAGATATACTGTGAATAAATACTGAGGATAAAATTTTTTAGTAAATACAATTCTATTTCTTATTCCATAGTAATCTGCAAGCTCACTTTTTTTCTCCCCTTTAGAGCTTGAGCCTATACTTGCCCCTTCCTTATGATAAACCTTACTTTTATAACAACAGGTAATTACATATCCTTTTCTCCTCGCCCTTTCAGACCAATCCACATCCTCAAAATACAGAAAATATCTTTCATCCATAAGTCCCACATCCTCAATAAACTCTTTTGGCACAAACATTGATGCTCCTATTACATAATCGATTTCTATATTTTCTCTATCATATTGACCTTTATCTTCTTCAAAGCCTCCTATATGTTTAGTAAGTGCAAAATACTTGTTATATTTTCCTCCTACTCCTTGTAAGATCTGAGGAGAATGATAATAAAGAAGTTTCGATCCAATTATACCAACCCTTTTACCTTCACTTTTTAGCTTTTCTGCAAAATTTATTAACTCTCTTAATGAATCTGGAGCAAGAATAAGATCATTATTTAAAATCCATAAATAAGAAAAATCATTATATTTTAAAGTATATCTAATTCCAGTATTAACCCCACCTGCATACCCTAGGTTTCTTTCTTGGTTAATTAAAACTACAGGATATTTAAACTTATCAATACTTAACGTTATATAGTTATCTTCTACCTGTTCGGTAAGCAAATTCCAACCCCTTGTGATTATAAAACTTTTCAAATTTCCTAAATAAATTTTCTTCAGGATTATTATTTACAAGAATCACTTGAAAATCTTGATAGTCTAATGATAAGAGATTATCAAGAAGACTAAAAGTATCTTCAAGACCTTTATAATGAATAATAATGATGTAAACTTTGTTATTTTTCATCTAACCCATTCCTTTATTATCATCCTTAGTTTTAATTTATCCTCTATCGAATATCTGTATCTTAGAGTATTTATAAAAAAACATGATAGTTTCATTTAACTTTTTAAAATATAAACTACTAACAAAAAGTCTAGAAATAATATATAGAATTTTAGGTAAGTTTCTAATTATGAGATTAGAAGGATAGTATCTTATCAAAATAGACAAGTAATTTCTCAACGAAAAGTAAGACTTCATTGATATCGTCTTATCTTTTCCTCCAGAAATTCCTCTTTTGTGAAATACCATAGAATCTACAATTAAATATGATTTAAAACCTGCTAATCTATTTCTAAATGATAAATCAACATCCTCATATATATAAAAAAAGTCCTCATCAAAAAATCCTATTTTATTTAGGACCTCTGATCTATAAATAGCTGCCGCACAGCAAGGACCAAAAATTTCGGCATCTTTAATATCCTTGTAATTACTTATTTTTTCTTCCCATAGCTTTATCACTAATTTGAAGGCCCCTCATTTTCAATTCTTGTCCTAAAGAGTCTATAGTTTCACAATCTTTTCTTAAAAGCAAAGACTGCGCACTTCCTATAATTGAATTATCCTTGATCTTTCCTACAAGACTCATTAAAAATTTCTCATCTACGACCGTATCATTGTTTAAAAATAAAATGAATTCAGGCTTTAAATATTTCATTGCAAACCTTACACCAATATTATTACCTCCAGCAAATCCGTAATTCCTATCGTTTTTAATTAAAATCAACTTTCTATTAGAAGGTAAATTTCTAAAATCAGGATCTATAGAACAATCCTCAAGCTCGTTCTTTTCGTATTCTGCTACCATTATAGGTTTATTATTGGGATTGTATTCAAAAAATTTTGATTCTACTTTTATCTTTCCATCACAATACTCTTTTATCTTTACTATAGAATCCTCAGATGATGCATTATCAACCAATATAACATCATAATTGGGATAGTCAATCTGATAGACCGACTCCAAACACTCTATAGTGTCTTGCCAACCGTTATAATTTAATATTACTATTGCAACTTTTTCCTTAACCATATTTTTTTGCTTCAAATAAATCAATAATATTCTTTCGACAGAAAAATCTTATATGAGTTTTATCAAGAATTTCAGCATTATCATACCTAAAATCCTTATCCATAAAAATTTTTTTAAGACAGAGAAATGACCAATGTTAGGAATACTTGCAATAAAATATCCATTTTGCTTTAAATATTCATATAGCTTTTTCACAGCATTCCAAGGATCATACAAATGTTCTAAAACATCGGCACATATTATAAGATCAAAATAATTCTCTGGATAAGGAAGCTCAATTTTTTCTAATATTTCCTACAATAAAATTATCCATTAAAGGATCATCTTGATAACTACTTATTAACCTTACAATATCTACCCCCCACAACTTCTTTTGCCACACCTAACCTTTTTAATTCAATTAATGTATTTCCACCTCCTGCCCCTATCTCAAGAATAGAGAGAGGCTCTTCTAAGTTAAGTTTTTTCACCAAGTCTATAATATCTTTACGAACTCCCAAAAAATATTCTGCTTTTTTTCTTCATAAAATTTACTCAAATTATCCCCTCCCACCTTTCCATATACCACCTAACAGTAAATTTCAAAGCCTCTAAAAAATCACTCTCAGGCTTCCAACCAAGCTCACTCTTTATCTTCTCAATACTTAATGCATATCTCCTGTCATGTCCCGGCCTATCCTTTACAAAAGTAATTAATCTTTTATATCTCTCTGCATCTTCTCCTTTTATTTCCGCTATTATCCCACATATTAGGTTTACAAGATCAATGTTCTTCCATTCATTTCCTCCACCTATATTATAGATCTCTCCTATCCTTCCTTTGTGAAGTACTAGGTCTATACCCTTGCAATTGTCCTCTACATAAAGCCAATCCCTTACATTTTGTCCATCTCCATAAACTGGTATAGGCTTCCCTTCTAAGGCTCTTTTTATGGTTAAAGGTATTAATTTCTCTGGATATTGTCTTGGACCAAAATTATTTGAGGATCTTGTAATTATTACTGGAAAGTTATAGGTAATAAAATATGATCTACATATTAAGTCTGCCCCTGCTTTTGTCGCTGAGTAAGGACTGTTAGGCCTTAAGGGAGATTCCTCTGTAAATTTCTCTTTACTTTCTAAAGGTAATGATCCGTATACCTCATCAGTACTTATCTGTATAAATCTTACATCTTCCATTTTTTTCTTTTCCCAGTATTCTTTTGCCACATCAAGAAGCACATGAGTTCCATATACATTGGTCTTTACAAAAATTTCAGGCCCCTCAATGCTTCTATCTACGTGAGATTCTGCTGCAAAATTTACTACATATTGGGGATTGAATTCTTCAAATATATGCTCTACTAGCTCTCTGTTTGTGATATCTCCTTTAACAAAGTGATAATTTTTATTGTTCTCAACCTCTTTTAGGTTTTCTAAATTTCCTGCATAAGTTAGTTTGTCGAGATTGACTATCTCATATTCTGGATATTTATTGAGCATGTAGTGAATAAAGTTTGAGCCTATAAAACCTGCACCGCCTGTAATGAGTATTATCTTTTTCATTCTTTTTCACCTAAAAGTATATCTTTGTATGTATTCAAAAAATCTTCAAGGGCAATTTCCCAATCTCTCATTATATTTATTCCTTCAAGCTTTAAAAGGAAATTATCAAGAACAGAATATTTAGGCCTTTTTGCAATACTTGGATATTCTTCTGTCTTGATTGGTAGAACTTCTACATCTTTTATTTTTAATATCTCAATAATTCTTTTCGCAAAATCATACCATGTAGTTTCTCCTTGATTGGAGGAATGATAAATCCCTACTTTATCTTTTTTTATAAGCTCATATACTTGTTTTGCTACATCTAAAGTATAAGTAGGAGATCCCCTCTGATCGTTTACAATAGTTAGTTTTTTCCTTTCTCTTGCAAGATTTAATATTGTTTTTACAAAATTTCTTCCATATATGCCATAAAGCCATGATATTCTTAATATTAAGTGATTAGGATTATGCCCTATTGTTAATTTTTCCCCATAAAGCTTAGAAAGTCCATAAACTGATAATGGATTTGGATCATCAAATTCTGTGTATGGAGTACTCTTTTCACCATCAAATATATAATCTGTACTAAAATATACTATTTTAGCCCCTACTTTATAGGCTAAAAAGGAGACATATTTTGCACCAATAGTGTTTACTTTTATGCATTCATCTTTTTCTTCTTCTGCCTTGTCCGCCTTTGTATAGGCTGAACAATTTATCACCACATCTGGTTTAATCTCTTGAAGCTTCTTCTCTAAAAGGTCATAATTTAATATATCTAATTCTTGATGAGAAAAAGAATATATCTCTTCTTTATCTTTTAAGTATTCATAAATTTCAGTACCTAATTGGCCTTTTCCTCCAAGAATTACTATTTTCATATCTTTATCCAATTTCCCTCTTCTTTTAGTTTGTCTATAATATCCTTCAATTTGGGAAGGTTTTTATCCTTCTCTGAAATTATTAATTCTTCTACTTTTTCTAAAGGCCATTTTATATCTATATCAGGATCGTTCCATATTATTCCACTGTCATACTCTGGATAATAAATCTCAGTACATTTGTAGAAGAAATAGGTATCATCTTCGAGAGTGAGAAAACCGTGAGCAAATCCTTCAGGGATATAAAAGGCAAGGCCATTCTCTCCTGTAAGTTCTACTCCATACCATTTACCAAAGGTAGGAGAGTTTATCCTGAGATCAACGGCCACATCATAAACTTTACCTTTTATAACTCTTATTAATTTACCTTGAGGATATTTGAATTGGAAATGAAGCCCTCTTAATACTCCCTTCTTTGAAAGTGAAAGATTGTCTTGTACAAAGTTAAGTTTTAATCCTATCTCCTCAAATTCTTTTTGATTGTATGTCTCCATAAAAAATCCACGATTGTCTCTAAATATCTTTGTCTCTATGAGAACTAAATCTTTTATCGGTGTCTCTATAATTTTAAATTTTCCCATATTTTATTCAAAATCAAGAATTATATTTCTTGCAAGCTCGTTCGCCCTAAAGAGAGATTCAGGAGTTCCTGCATCGGTCCACCATCCCTTTAAAATATCATAGGTTAATTTCCCCATCTTTAAGTATGTATTGTTTACATCAGTTATTTCCAGCTCTCCCCTTGCCGATGGCTTTAATGTCTTTATAATCTCAAAAACATAAGAATCATACATATATATTCCTGTTACCGCAAAATTACTTTTTGGCTCTTTTGGCTTCTCTTCTATAGCAATTATTCTTCCATTCTCAAATACGGGAACTCCAAATCTTTGAGGATCNGGAACTTCTTTGAGTAAAATCTTAGCCCCTTCTTTTTGTTCTTCAAATTTCTTTACGTATGGAGTTATATCATCTTCAAAAATATTATCTCCAAGTATTACTACGCACTTATCGTCTCCTACAAAATGCCTTGCAAGTCCTAAAGCCTGAGCTATTCCTCCCGCTTCATCTTGCACTTTATAGGTAAATTCCACTCCAAAATCTCTCCCACTTCCAAGAAGCTCAATCACATCTCCCATGTGCTCTCTTCCTGTAACTACTAATATCTCATATATACCAGCCTGCTTAAGTTTATATATGGGATAAAAAATCATAGGATATCTTCCTACTGGTAGAAGATGTTTATTAGTTACCTTTGTAAGTGGCCTAAGTCGAGAACCTGTTCCCCCTGCTAAAATTACTCCCTTCACAATATCTCTTCCCAATTATTAGTTTTTCCATCTTATTATAACTGTTAATTTTTAATTATGTAAATCCAAAAGTTTAATTGCTATCTCTCCCGTACAATGGTAAGGTAATATTTTCCCTATATTAAAGCCCTTTAAGCTATCAACTACCTTCTTTACTTTCTCCTCAGAAGATTTATATAAATGGAATCCTCCAATAAGAAGATTTATCCTCTTGTTAAATTTGTTCAGAGCATCATCCACAATATTTACAATACCTCTGTGAGCACAACCTGTAATTAGTATTATTCCCTCGCCCTCATCTATAACAAGACTTAGCTCATCTTCAAATTTATCTTTTACCTTCTCTCCTTTCTCATTTATTACGCAAAAATTAGGATCAATGCTGTTAAATTCGCTCCTTAAAGGTGAAGGACCAAAAATATAAATCCCTTTTTCAATCTCTTCTATGTCTTTCTCAACAAATATAAAATCAAAGTCTTTTTTTATACTATCCCAACTCTATACCTGTAAACCTATCTCCACTATACTTAGGTAAAAGTGCCTCTCTCCTAAGATATACTTTATACTTTTTATCAAATTTAGCTAAGTACTTTAAACCTCCCGCATGATCATAGTGTCCATGACTTATAACTATATTTTCAACCTTTGTTAAATCTTTTCCTAAAATTTTTGCATTTTTTATAAATACATCACTACCTCCAGTATCAAAGAGTAAAGCTTCCTCTCCCCTTCTTTCAATAAGAACCGAAAATCCATGCTCTGAAAAAAGAGGAAAGGAAAGCCTATCATCACAAAGTATCGTGATATTAGTCAAGTAGCTCTGAGACATTCCTCAATTCTCCCTTGATGTAAAGTTCTATAGCCTTATCTACATCGGTTTCATCGGTAACATATACTTCAATACCTGCAGAGGTTAAATCTTCATAAAGTCTTCTTCCCATTCCATGAGAAATTACTGCTTTACAGTCCCTTAGATTTTCAATAATCGTAGCATGACTATCATAATGGTGATGTCCTGTATGATGTAGTCCTCTTGCATGTCCCGTAAAAGTATTTAAAATATATTCCCTACTTTTTATCTCTCCATCTTCAATTTCAAAAATAACAAAACCTCTTGATCTCCCAAAGTGAGAAGAGATTACCTTTCCATCATCTGAAGCAACAGCAACTTTCATTTTTACTTACCTCCTTTTAAGAAATTTTCAATTTTTTCCACAATCTCCATAAATGATTTTGATACCTCAGAATCCTTATGGGCAAGAATAAAAGGAATTCCATTATCTCCACTTTCTGCTACCCTTGGATCTAAAGGAATTTTCCCAAGAAGAGGTACATTTAAATCTTTTGCAATCTTTTCTCCTCCGCCACTATTAAATATGTCAACCCTTGCACCGCAATGAGGACAAACAAATCCACTCATATTTTCGATTATTCCTATAATCGGCATGTTTAATAATCTTGCAAAATTTACAGCTCTTCTTACCACTCTCTGAGAAAGATCTGAAGGTATAGTCACAATAACAGCCCCACTTATATCAGGTATATCTTGCGCTATACTTAACGGCTCATCTCCTGTTCCAGGAGGAAGATCAATTATAAGATAGTCAAGATCTCCCCAAATAATGCTCGATAGAAATTCCTTTATTAAAGAAGCCTTTAAGGGACCACGCCATATAATAGGAGTTTCCTCACTTTCAGTGAGAAAACCTGCTGAAGCCACTTTAATTCCCATAGTAGTCTCTGCAGGAAGTATTCCTTCGTCAGTATTATAAAGCTTTTCAGAACTTAAATTTAAAAGTTTTGGCACACTATAACCTGTTATATCTGCATCAAGAAGCCCTACTTTATATCCCTTTAGGTTAAAAGAAAGAGCAAGATTTACTGCAACAGTACTTTTCCCAACTCCACCTTTACCACTCATTACCACAATTTTATTTTTTATCTTGCTCATCCTTTCCTTAATTTTATCTCTCTGCTTAATAATATCCTCATTTCTCATCTTTCTTCTTCCTTTCCTCTATTAATTTGTGATGATAAGATCCCTCTCTTATCAAAGCAGATCCACAATTAGGACATCTTTCTTCTTTACAAGGAATACCTGGTGTATGTAATTTTCTATATCCACATTTAGGACATATACAATAACCTTCAGGGCCTAAACCACTATGTTCATGATTATGATGAACATGCATTTTAATACAATCCTCCTTTTGATCAAACCTTTATTAAAATAAAAAAAAGTATTTATGCGGGGTGGATTTTTATCCACCCCACTTCTTTACTTAAGCTCTTCTAATCTCTTCTTTATCTCTTCTAGCTCAGCTTCAAGATCATTTTTCCAAGCTTCAAGAATTTCTTTTTCTTCCTCTTTTGTAATTCCATAGTAGGGATATAATCTACCCCTCCACCATCTACGTCTCCAAAAAGACCATGGGCACCAAGGAGCACCATAACCTCCAAATCCTCTAAAACCCCATCCATATCCTCTATGCCACCATCTCATCTTTTTACACCTCCTTTCCTTCTGCAAATTCTAAAAATCTTTCAATTCTATTCCTCATTTCCTTCACATATTCCAATATCTCTTCTTTAGCTCTCTCTCCCTCGGGAGTTAAAGAGTAAACTCTCTTTGCCGGACCCTCTCCAGTCTCCCAACGAGATTTTATTAGTCCTTCCATTTCAAGCATTCTTAAAATCCTATAACCAGTACCCATTCCAGAAAGACCTTTACAAAAACAGAATTCTGGAAAATATTCATCAATCATATTTAAAAGCTCATATCCATGAAGCTCTTTTTTAGAAAGAGCAACAAGCACAAAAGCTCTAAGCCAAAAACCTGGAGCAAATCCCATACCTTTTTTGCCATCTACCAAATCCTCTCAATCCATCCACCTCCATATATATGTCTATTACATATATACACCTAAAAAATATATCTGTCAAGAATAAAATGAATTATTTAAAACATAGGTATGGAGATAGGTACCAATTATGAAGAATATATAAACAGAAAAACTTAAAGCTCTCCTTAAAAATTATTCTTACTTCATTAATGAAGATTTCTTTATTCCTCAGTAGCGTCATCTCTATCCATAATTAACTTCAAACAGTTTCTTGGATATCAATTGACTTAAAAATTTTTGAATTGTAAACTTAGTACGGCTTAAAACAAAGACAATAAAAGAGGAGAAATTAATATAAGGAGTAATTAAAAAATGAGGAATATGAAAAGATTAAATATTATTAATAAAATGATTTTTATTATAATCTTAATTTTCTTTTCCATTTCCTATAGTTATCCTTATGTAGAGTTGAGAGCTGATATTAATTCTCATAATGAGATTAATCCTGGTTTTATTCCCTATTATTCCAATGAGGTCTTAGTTTTAACTTATCATGTACTAGATAAAAAAGTAAAAGGCCCTATTAGTATTTCTCCTCAACTTTTTGAAGAGCATATAAGATATTTAAAAAATGCGGGATTTCATCCAATAACTCCAGAGACTTTAAGAGAGTTTATGGAAGGAAAAACAGATATCCCTGACAATGCAGTACTCATAACTTTAGATGACGGATATGAAAGTTTTTATAAACTTGCTTACCCTATTCTGGAAAAATATAGAGTACCTGCAATAAACTTTATTATTGTATCCATGGTAGGCAAAGTTGGTGCTTTTCCTCATCTTACCTGGAATGAAATGAAAGAAATGACTAAAAAGCAATCTTATATACTTTGGATCTCATACTTATGATTCCCATCATCTTGTGAGAACAGGACTCTTTAGTCAAGCCCCAGCCCTTGTAGGACATATCTATAAACCTCTTTTCTACAGAGAAAGTGATGAAGAATATAAATCAAGAATCTCTGGAGATTTATGGTACTCAAAATATCTTCTTGAAAAGAACTTAAATATTGAAGTAAAAGATCTTTGTTTCCCATATGGAGCTTATAATTCTACTGTGTTAGAGATCGCTAAAGAACTAGGATACGAAGTTTTCTATACTACTAACAAGGGAATTAATAAACCTGGAAAAGATAAATATATAATAATTAAGCGATTGAATGCAGGAAGTTATAATATGAGTCTAACGAGGTTTCAAAGTATGCTTTTTAAATATATAATATTAAGCCATCCCCAAATTCACACAAATAAGTTCATCAAGAATTCATTTAAACATCATAAGAAGATGAGGTAAATGTAGTTTCTTTAAATTTACTGTGACCTCTGCCAAAATATATGTTTATTTTTATTCCATACTGCTTTGACAGTTCAAATAAGTTTTCTCTTATGAGAGAATAAAAATTATTAAAGTTATCCTTATTAAAAAGAATCTCCTTCATTCTTGGAAGAATATTGGGATAATACTGAGCCATCCTATCTTCTACTTCGGTAAAAGTCCCACCAATAGTATTGAAGCTTTCTGTGTATATTTCTTCTATTCCAAGAACTTTAAAGGTTTTAATTAATTCCTCTGCATCCGAAAAGAAGGGCCAAAAAGGTCCCATCATTGCATATACTTTTATATTCTCTTCTTTTAATTTACTTATAGCTAAAATTCTATTTTCTATAGGAGGAGAGTTTGGCTCTACCAAATTTTTCCAATCTTCATCAAGGGTATTTAATGTGAAATTTACATCAACATTTTTAAACCTCTTAAGAATATCAATATCCCTTAATACAAGATCAGATTTTGTAAGTATGCTTACAGGATAAGGATACTCTGACAAAATCTCAAGAACCTTTCTAGTAATCTCATACTTTTCCTCTAATGGTTGATATGGATCCGTAACTGTACCTACATAGATGTTACCATTTTTGTATCTTTCTTTTTTAATTCTCTTTGCTGAGAATTTCAGGCATATTTATTTTTACATCTACAAAATCTCCCCATCTCTCAGTATGTTTTGTAAATTTTTTCATAAACCTTGCATAACAATAAATACATCCATGAGAGCACCCAATATATGGATTTATTGCCCATCCACCATCAGGGAATTTACACTTAGAAATAGCCGTCTTACAATTTATTTCTTTTATAACCATAAAAAATTTAACCTGTCCTTAAAAATATTGTCTTTGAAAAATAAATACACTTTAATTTCCCCCTATGGATAGATTATATCAATCCTTATAAGAATCAGCAAGACCAAAAATTTCTAAATTACCATATTTACAACTCTAATCTTTTGTGATATGATAACTTTCACTAAAAGGTTGTTTGAGTATGTTTGAGTTTTTAAAAAGAAATTTTGAGTTCGTTAAGAAAATACTTGAGACTCCTTGGGAATCCCCTAAAAGAGCTCTCAAGTATTTTTATTTTCCCAGAAAGAGAGGTGAAGTGTACCGAGAGTATCCTAAGATTGTTCTTTTTTCTAAGGGTTCCGGAATGCTCCCCAAAAGCTTCCCCAGAAATTCTAAAAATTTCCATGAGGTGAAAAAATGAGCAAGACTTTGTATGTAGGTAATTTACCTTGGTCAACAACAGAAGAGGAACTAAAAAATATCTTCGCAAGCCACGGTACTGTATATTCTGCAAGAATCATATCTGACAGAAATACAGGAAGATCTAAAGGATTTGGCTTCGTAGAGGTAGATGAAAGCGAAGCTGAGAAAATGATCTCTGCTCTTAATAACACAGAGGTTAAGGGAAGAAGAATAATCGTTAACGAGGCAAAACCAAGGGAAGAAAGACCACGTGAGAGAAGAAACCGTGGTTAATTTATGAAATCAAAAATAAATTAAATTTAGAGAATAAAAAGAGGCCCCTTTGAATTTGAGGGGCCTCTTTGTTTGGTAATATAATAAAATTAGTAAAAATGAAACTAAAGGAGGCAAAAGAAAGAAAAAAATAGAAAAAATGGAAGGCAGTTGTAATAGGAATTTTAGTACTCCTTATAGTCTTAATAGCTGTAGGAGTAGGAGGATATTACTACATCCAAAATAGCTTCAATTACACTCCTACAAAGAATTATCCTGTTTTAGAAAAAGTAGAGCTTTTAGATGTAGCCTTTAATAAAATCGAAAAAATAAACGTTGCTCTCTTAGGAGTAGACGAGCGAAAGACGGATCCGGGAAGAAGTGATACTATTATAATTATCTCCTTAGATGTTAAAAATAAAAAGGTCAATATTCTCTCTATTCCGAGAGACACAAGGGTATATATACAAGACCATGGTTTTACCAAAATAAATCATGCTTATGCCTATGGAGGAGTGCCTCTTTCACTAAAAACTTTAGAAAGTTTTTTAAACATTCCTATACACTACTATGTAAAAGTAAATTTTCAACAATTTGAAAAGTTTATTGATGCCATCGGAGGTGTAGACATAGAAGTAGAAAGGAGAATGTATTATAGAGACAAAACTGATAAATTTCTTGTAGATCTTACCCCAGGGGTACATCATTTAAACGGTAGGGAAGCTCTTGGTTATGTGAGATTTAGACATGATCCAATGGGAGATTTAGCAAGAGTAGAAAGACAGCAAAAATTCCTTATGGCTCTTTTTAAGCAAATGAAAGAAAAAATAAAATACTTCTAAACATGCCCCAATACATATCTTTGGCTGGCTCTATTTTTGAAACCAATGTATCCCTTATGGAAGGTATTGTAATAGCTTCAAAGTTTATGGATATAAGTGAAGAGGATATACATACTTTTATAATGCCAGGCACTCCTGAGACTATAAATGGCATAAGCTATGTTATTCCTGATGAAAGTAAATTAAAAGACATTTTAGAGCAATATTTTAAACCTAATAATATAAAGGAGGGGTGATGAATTTCTTGGAGAGTAGAGAAAAAGCCATAAGAGTTGCCCGTATTGTGTTGGAGAAGAAAGCAGAAAATGTAATAATAATTGATGTATCCCAAATATCAGGACTTACCGATTACCTTGTTATATGCACAGGACTTACTAACACTCAAAGAAAAGCAATCCAAAGAAGTGTGGAAGAGGAAATGGAAAAATTAGGTTTTACTCCAAGAGGTATCGAGGGAAGAGAAGGCACTGGATGGACTTTACTTGATTACTATGATCTAATAGTGCATATCTTCTCACCAAGGGCAAGAGAATTTTACGACATAGAATCTCTCTACGAGAATGTTCCTAAAATAACTGAATTTTAAAAAATGATAGATATACCTCCTTTATGGCAACAAACAGCAGACGATATTCTGCTTAAAAAGGGAGTCGTTATTGTTATAGGATTGCCCAATTCTGGAAAAAGTACCTTTGTAAAATTTCTTGCAAGTTATGGAGTAAAAAACAATCTAAAAGTAGCCATCATTAATTCTGACTTAGGACAGGCAGATATTGGTGTACCAGGAACCATATCTTTAAGCCTTTTAGAAAATGAACTTTTCTCTTTTGAAAACCTACCTATAAAAAGCTGGTATTTTATTGGAGAGATAACTCCTACAGGAAGATTTCTACAAGTAATTACGGGAGTAAGAAGACTTCTTGATGAAGCTAAAAAAATGGCTGACATAGTAATCATAAACACCTGTGGCCTTGTAAAGGGTAGATTAGGAAAAATCTTAAAATATTATAAAACCTTTGTAATAAATCCTGACCATATAGTTGCTATACAGACTGATAATGAACTTGACCCTCTTTTAAAAATCATAGGAAGACTTTCTAAAAATGTGTATAAAATACCCAAAAGCATTCTTGCAAGAGAAAGACCTCCTGAAGAGAGAAGAGAGTTTAGGGAAAAAAGATATGAGATGTACTTTCAAAATGCAAAAACGTTACTTTTTCCTATATACTTGGTACATTCTATAGACAAGTATATAGACTTTCAAAAAGAGGACTATACAGGAAGACTTGTAGGGCTAATTGATGAAAAAGAAAACCTATTAGAACTTGGAATAATTCAGGAGGTAAATTTAGAAAAGAGAAACTTGCTAATTTTTACCCCCTTTAAAAGAGATGGACAAAGTAAAAAGAATTGAAATAGGAAGTATCAAATTAAAAGTGATAAGAGAAATGTAACGCCACAGGCAATGTTATTTTTCAGAAAGCCTGTGGCGTTATAAAATCATAGGTTAGAAATAATATCTAAAACCAAAAGCTCCATCTACGTCAATACTGGTTTGAGGAACCAATTCTAATGTTGGAACAAGTTCAAAGAAAAAGTCTAAATTCATTCCTTTAGGAATGTAAACAACCCCAAGAGGAATTCTAATTCCAAAATTTGTATTATCAGCTGCTAATATTCTTACTCCTACCCCATAGTAAAAGGGCATTGAACCTGAGCTAGGTTTAAATATTCCATAATTATGAGTCACCATATCAGCAAAAAGATGAAGAACATTAGCATTCAAACTCCAAGCTACGCCAAAATCAAAAGCCTGAGCTTTACCCTGCCAAAGCCTAAAAGACAGTCCTGTAGGTTCTCCTATAACTACGCCAACTCCAAAATTACCAGCATAAGTGATGGAAAAAGATAATAAAACAACCAAAAGCACAAAAATGAACTTCTTCAATCCCCTTCACCTCCGATACAAGAATTTTTAAGATTTTAATATTATACCACAAAAAAGAGGTCTGCTATTTCTCTTGGCAGACTCCCTAAGATTTGAAGAATGAGTTATAGGTAATCCATATCACCACATTCCCCATAACTAAAAAAATAAAATTTTTAAGTAAAAATTAAGCTAATTCTTAAAAAACTTTAAGTATCAAAGACTATAATTTAAAGCAAATAAAAATTTAACTTGGAGGTGACCAGAAATGAAAAGATTTGTATTGATGTTAGGAATTCTTCTTATGTCCTTCACTCTATTTAGTAATTTAGGAATTTCTGCAGTAAATCTTAGTTCCCAAGAAATTAAAGATATACTTCATATGAGGGAGGAAGAAAAATTAGCAAGAGATGTATATACAACTTTATACAACCTTTACAAAATTCCTACTTTTTATAACATATCAAAATCAGAACAAACTCATATGAACGCTGTAAAGACTTTAATTAATTACTACAATCTAAAGGATCCAATAACAGATGATAGTGTCGGAAAATTCTCAGATCCTAAATTCACAGAACTTTACAATAATTTAATAGAAAGAGGCAAAAAGTCAGTAATTGAAGCCTTAAAAGTTGGAATTTTAATTGAAGAACTTGACATAAAAGATTTACAGGAGGCAATAAATAGAACCAATAAAGCCGACATAATAAGAGTTTATACAAATTTATTAAAAGGATCCCAAAATCATAGGGAAGCTTTTATAAAAGTTCTACAAAGATATGGAGAAAGCTATACTCCAACTTATACAAATTAATTAAATTGGGGCTCCCGAAGGGGAGCCCATGTTTTATTCGGATTGCTCTTTCAATATTACGGCTGGAGAAATAGACTTTATTTTTCTTCTCCCAAGATATCTTGAAAGTAAAAAGGCTGCAAAAAGATATACAAAGGAAAAGATTACATCCTTAAATTGAGCTTGCAATTTTAAAAGAGAAATCCACATCTCTTAATACTTCTTTTATAAGATAACCTATAAGCATGTTATAAAGAGGAATTCCTAAAAGAAAACCAATCATAAAAGAGAAATTATTAAAACCAAGAAACATAGAACTCAATTCTCCATCTCTAAATCCAAGAATCTTAAAGATAGCAAGAGGTTTTCTATTTTCTGTAATCACAAGAGAGGCAAGAACATAAATTATGGTAAAAGCAAGGAAGAAGGATATAAGATACATCACCTGAAGCATTTGGTCTATACTTTGTGCAGAATCCCTAAATACCTTTATTGCATCCTCTTTACTCATGTAAGTAACAAGATTTTCCTTTGGAACATCAAGTTTATCGAGAGAGTAAAGCCCTATAAAAGAGCCTTCTTCTAAATCAAAAGTCTTATTAAACTCTTCTAAATTCATATAGCCACTATTTCCTACATAAAGATCTGCAATACCTATAATCTTCAAACTATATTCCTTACCATTAATGTTGTTTACCAGGTTCAAAACATCTCCAACCTTGAGGTTAAATTTATCTGCTAAAGATTGGGAAATTACAAGACCCTCTAAATTTATCTTATTTCCTTTATTATCTTTCAGAATTATCATCTGAGAGTCTTTTAAAATTCCATAGATTACTACCTTCGATTTAGTACCCTTAAGATAGAAAGATAACATATTAAAAGGTTCTGCATTAAGATATTTATTCTCTTTTTCGTAATAATTAAAGATGTACATGTAGTTATATTTAAAAATATTTTTGAATGTATCTTCCACAAGGTAAGATAAGGCAGATTTTGCTACGACTCCATAGAGAATAATCAAAGTAGCAAAAGCAACTCCTACTATCAAAACAAGTTCCCTTGAAGGATGCAAAAGTCCCTGTTTTAACATTATTCTTCTCTTAAAAGAAAATCTATCAAGAAATTTCATACGAAATCTTGTTTTAAAACTCTTTTCCGACTCTCCTCTTATTATCTCCACAACTCTTTTCTTAAGAAGGTCTCTAATAGCTATGTATCCAGAAGGAATCATAAAAAGAGCAGGTACAAAAAGAGCAATAAAAAGATCTTTCACAGGGATAAACTTTTCTACTACAGGTACACTTATAAAGGACACATAGAAATCTGTAAAAGGACCAGAAAGGGCATAACCAAGAGCACTTCCTGGAATGGCTCCCATTAGCCAGATATATATGGGGAAAAGAATATATACACTTACAATCTCTTTACTACTGTATCCCAAGGCATAAAGAGTACCAATCTCAGCATGCATTGAGTTTATAAGCCTTCTCAAAACAATAAAAAGAAGAATTGAGGAAATAATCAAAATAGTACCAGCAATAACAAAGGACATAGGTCTTGCACTCTTCATTTTCATCTCTGTAACTATAATTCTAAAGTTTTCATCCTTCTCCACAAAAGAAAGAAGAGTATACTTAGAATTTAACTCTGTCTTAAAAGAATCAAGATCAGAAATACTTCCTCTTACCATGTAATATCTATAGGCAACACTGCTCAAAAACTTTTTCATATCTTCAAAATTCATTATTCCAATTCCAAAATGCAAGGGATCAGGAAGAAGATCAGTTTCATTTTTAGTTATATATATGTAATCGGGAAGAGCTACATATCCTGAAATATGAAAATCCATACCATTTATGTTGATTACATCACCTATCTTTAGTTTATTGGTCTTTGCGAAATTAGGATCTACAGCAATTTCTCCTATCTTAGGAAGGCTTCCCTCAAGAATCAAAGGCTTATTTACTTTCTCTGTTACATTAAAAAACCTTATTACTTTATCACCATATTGAAAATCCCATGTAAACTTCTCCTCAATAAGCACATTATATTTTTTCTCAAGAGCCTCTATATCTATAGGAAAGAAGGTTGTAAAGTGGAAATTCTCTTGATTATACTTTTCAACAAAATTTTGATAATTGGTATCAATATTTGTAATAAGAATACTAAATAGGGCATAGCCAAAAGAAGCAAAAAGCACAAGAAAAATTATCCCTAAAAAATGAGACTTATCCCTCCACATTATTCTGAGGGGAATTTTCTTAAGCATTACCAAACCACCTCCTCAGCAGATACAGGAGATGGATTATCTTGATATTCAACTAACTCACCACTTCTTAGCCTTATAATCTTGTGAGACATCTTAGCAATAGCAGTATTATGAGTAGCAATTATAATTGTGGTACCATATCTTTTATTTATATCCTCAAGGAGTTTAAGTACTCTTTTCGCATTTTCAAAATCAAGAGCACCAGTGGGCTCATCACAAAGAATTATAGCCGGTATTTTTCACTACTGCCCTTGCTATAGCTACTCTTTGCTGTTCACCTCCAGAAAGCTCAAAGGGAAATTTATCCTTATGTTCCCACATTCCCACAATCTCAAGTACTTCTTTAGGATCTAAACCATCCTCTGAGAGATATTTTGTAGAAAGTACATTTTCTAAGACCGTTAGAGAATTCACAAGATTATAAAATTGAAAGATAAAACCAAGTTTCCTTCTACGATAGTTAGTTAACTCTTTATCACCGTAATTAGTTATATCTTCTTCCTCAACTATAACTTTCCCTTCATCAGGTTTATCAATTCCTCCAAGAATATTAAGAAGAGTGGTCTTTCCAGAGCCTGAAGGCCCAAGTATTACATAGATTTTACCCTTTTCAAGATCCATAGAAACTCTTTTAAGAGCATTAATTTTAGTTAGTCCTACCTGATAACTCTTAGAGAGATCTTTGATTTGAATAAACATAATATTCCCCCTTTCTTAAAATCTAACCTATTATATGACTAATCAGTCACAAGATCAATATAAGAATGATTCCATACCTTGCAAAAAGTTTTTAATTGTAATAACCTTTAACTAATAACGTTAATAAATAACTTTAGGGGGATCTACCATGAAAAATATGGGATGGCTTCTTAGAGATATAAGAAGACTTGAACTTATTGAAACACCTATAGAGCATCCTAAAGATAATGAGGTTCTTCTTGAAGTTATCTATGCAGGAATCTGTGGCTCTGACCTCCATGCCTATCTTGGAGAACATCCTTTTGTAAAACCAGGTATCGTCTTAGGACATGAGTTTGTAGGAAAAGTAATTGAAAAGGGAAAAGATGTGGAAAATGTAGAAGTAAATGATTTTGTTGTAGTAGAGCCGAGTTTAACCTGTGGGACCTGTTATAACTGTACCCACGGAAGATATAACATATGTAAAAACCTTGATGTAATAGGATGTACAAAAACCAATGGCGGATTTCAGAAGTATATAAAAATTCCAGCCCACAAAGTTTATAAAATAAATGATATTCCTTTAAAAAGAGCCGTATTAACTGAGCCTCTTGCAGTTGCAGTACATGGAGTAAGAAGATCATCCTTCAAACCAGGGGATGAAGTACTGGTAATAGGAAGTGGTCCCATAGGTCTCCTTACCACCATAGTTTTATATCTATCATCGGCTAAAAAAATAGTCCTTGTTGATGTGCTTGATAAGAGGCTTCATCTTGCAAAAACTTTATGCCCTGGAATAATTACTATAAAACCAGAAGAACTAAATCCCAACCTCTTTACCCAAGAAGGACCTGACCTAGTATTTGAATGTGTAGGGGTAGATCAAACCATAAATATGGCCATTGAATATGCAAGAAAAGGAACTGACATTATCCTTATGGGAGTACCAAGGGAGATTTCTACAGCAAAACTCATCTATATTCAGGATAGAGAATTGAACCTAAAGGGATCCTTAATGTATACAAAAGATGATTATCTCATTGCTATTGACCTATTAAGAAAAAACCAATTAAATTATGAAGCTTTGATTACCCACCTATATCCTTTTGATAAAGTCTCTGAGGCTTTTGAAGATATATTAAAGTACAAAGAAGAATATTTTAAAGTGATAATTGACATTAAAGGGGAGTAGAAAAATGGAAATAGATGTGTTAACTATAGGTGAGATTCTTGTAGAAATAATGGCAAAAAATATTGATCAAGACTTCCTAAGTCCTGGAGAATTTTTAGGACCATATCCAAGTGGTGCTCCTGCAATCTTTATTGACCAAGTAGTAAAACTTGGACTTAAAGGAGGAATCTTAGGGTGCGTAGGAGAGGACGACTTTGGTAAAAATGTATTTGAGAGACTGAAAAGAGATGGCGTAGAAACTAGCTTAATAAAGAAAACCAATCAATATATCACTGGAATTGCCTTTGTAACTTATTTTTCTAATGGGGAAAGGAAATTTATCTTTCATTTACCACATTCTGCAGCAAGCAATATATACCCAGAAGATATCACCGATGATTTAATAAAAAACATAAAAGCTTTACATGTGATGGGATGCTCTCTTGCTATAAAGGATAATGTAAGAGAAGCAATAGAAAAAGCTGTAGCTCTATCTTATGAGTATGGTAAATTAATAAGTTTTGATCCAAATATAAGAGTAGAGCTTGGACTATCAAAGGAGTACTTAAAAACTATTGAAAATATAGTCTCAAAATCTAATATAATTCTCTCTGGAGAAAAGGAACTATCAATTATTAAAGGAGCTATAGATATGGAAGAGAAGATAGTCGTGAATAAAAAAAGGAAAACATGGAGCAGAAACACATTATAAAGGTAAAGTATATAAAGTTGATTCCATTAAAGTAGAAGAGGTTGATCCAACCGGAGCAGGAATTGCTTCGATGCTGGATTTGTAACTAGTATTTTACAAGGTTATGATATTTAAAGGGCATTAAAAAGAGCAAATATAATAGGAGCTCTGAGTGTAACCAAAAGAGGGCCCATGGAGGGTGTGGTTGATAAAAACATATTAGAAAAGTGGGAAAATACTATTAAATAAAATTTATAAGTTTACAGCATAGTGATAGTCCTCCAAGACCTTCTTTATTTCATTCTTTATTAGCTCCCTTGGATCATTTCTTATTTTTCCTTCTCTCACTTCAAAATACGAATCATAAAAATATTGATAGATGTATCTAATATCAACCCCTTCCAAAAAATTTTCAAAAAGCCTATTTAAAGCTATTTTTATCTCTTTATATTCCCAATAATATCTAATCCTATCAAATAAGTTGTACCAAATATCTAATTCTAATCTTTCTGAATCCTTATAATACTTTCTCCAATATTTATCATCTTTTAACATAGTCTCAAGCACAACTTTCTTAATATTAGACCTTTTATCTTCCGATATAAGCTCATCCTCAACGTTACTTAATAAAAATACTCCCCTTCTAAAACTTGCTGTTAAAGCAGGACCAACCTTAAGAATTCTCACACCATCTTCTACCATATTTTTTAATGCATACCTTGTCTGATAGTCAGTAGAGTGACCTTCAACAAACAGATTCTCTTTCTTTACCTCCTCCCAAATTCTTCTCACCTTAATCCTGTCATACTCAAACACTTTTTCATAATTAAAACCTATACCAAGCATTATCACAAACCCAACTATCCTATCCCATATCCTTGGAACATCCTCAAAATATTTTTTTAAAGAGGAGATTGCTACTCTAAAATCCTCCACTGAGGTAATACCTTCCTCTTCGCCTCCTCCAGCTACCGGTACATCAGTTCCCACCACATATACAGGCTGAAAATTGTATTTTCTAGCAGTCTCCTCTGCAACCTCAAGAAGCTCCCTCTCCCTTTCTGCTATCTTCTCAGGAGATAGCACATTAGGATCATCAGAAAGAGGCATACTACAATCAAGGTGTATCTTCTTATAACCACTCTCTATAAAAGCTCTTATAAGGTCTTTTGCCTTTTTCATCGCATAAGAAGAAGGTTCATCTTGCCAAGGGAGAGGACCTAAATGGTCCCCTCCAAGAATCACCCTATCCTCTTCTATTCCCTTTTCTTTTATTATTCCCATTACAAAGTTTTTAAAATCTTCAGGAGTCATACCTGAATATCCACCAAACTGGTTTATCTGATGAGGTGTTGCTTCAATTAAAATATAATCATTCTTCTCCTTAGCAAATTCAATACTTGCCTCAATCACATCTGGATTAGAGCTACATATAGAATAAACTCCCTTTTTTCTTCAAATAATCTTTACTAAGCCACATAAGCACTCACCTACTTTATAAAGAGATCTTTTAAATATTCCTTATGAGCTTTTAGCAGTTCATCTACCATCATATGTATTTTTTCTGGAGATAGTATAGAGGAAGCTAAAGGATCTAAAAGTGCAGCATAATAAATATAATCCTTATCCCTTTCTACAGCACCTCTTACTGCAAGTCTTTGTACATTTATATGAAGAAGATTTAAACTTGCTAACTGATCAGGTAAATACCCTACTTTTAAAGGAGAAACCCCATTCTTATCTACATAACATGGAACTTCAACCATACAGTCCATAGGTAAATTATCTATGATCCCCTCATTTCTAACAATACTATAGACAAGCCTTGAATCATTAGTTTCCATACCATGAATAATTTGGATAGCATACTCCTTGGAAGTGTCTTCTTCCTCTTCTCCATAATGTTCTTTTACTATCTCATAAGCTTCTTTATTTCCTTTCAAATAATAGTCTTTAAAAGTATTAAAAACTTTTTCATTCTCTTCTACTCTTCTTATGTATTCTCTAATAGGAATATTTAGCTTCTTAATTAGCTCCTCATCTTTAATAAAATATGGAACATATTCCGCATTATGTTCTGAAGATTCTGTTACAAAATAATGAAACATTCTTAATATCTCAAACCTTACAGGATCTCTCTCCCATATTTCTTTTCTTTCCATAGCCTTAAAAAGAAGAGGATATAAATTCTCTCCATTTCTTTCAAAAGTCAAAACCCATGCCATATGATTGATGCCTGCTACTTTGTAGTTTACCTCCTTTGAAGGAACCCCCACATAACTTGATATCTGCTCAATGGTATAAGGAATAGAATGACATAAACCTACGGTTTCAATTTCAGAAATATCATTGATATACCATTGATTCATAGACATAGGATTTGTAAAATTCAAAAGTAAAGCTGAAGGAGCATATTCCTCTATATTCCTAACAAAATCTTTTAAAAATGGGGCTGTCCTTAAAAATCTCATTATACCACCAATTCCGTGAGTGTCTCCAATGGTCTGTTTTAATCCATATTTTTCAGGTATATCAAAGTCTACATAAGTAGCCTCTTTCCCGCCTATCTGAACAGTATTTATCACATAATTAGAGTTTTCAATAGCAGATTTTAAATCCATATAACCTTTAATCTTCCAATGCTTATTTTTCTTTTCATTTATCTCTTCGGCTATTTTTCTTGCTACTTCTAATCTCTCAGGATCAATATCCATAAGAGCTATCTCTATTCCCTCAGACTCAGGAAATAATGCCAAATCCTTTAAGAGATTTCTTGTAAAAACCACACTTCCAGCTCCAATAAAACTAATCTTCATTTCCTAACACCTCTATTTTTCTGTATTATTTAAGTCCACTAAAAGCTATACCTTCCACAAAACTCTTTTGAGTTAAGAGGAAAAGAATGATAGGAGGAAGCGAAGCGATAACACCACCTGCCATAATTACTCCCCAATTACTAAAATATTGTCCTTGAAGAGAGGCATCATAATTTTCCAAAATATATTCCACATATTAGCACCAGCTACTATAGCAGCCTCTTCCATTTCAATAGGCATGGATAGAAAATGTTGCCTATAAAGAAAAATACTAAATTCACTAAATATCTTCAGGATTATTACTCCCGTTAGAGTATTTACAAGACCTAAATTCTTCAAAATTAAATATCTGGGAATTAATAGAACAATTCCAGGAAGCATTATCACCGATAGAAAAATTAAGAAAATTACATTTTTAAATGGGAAATAAAGCCTTGCAAAGGCATAACCTGCAAGAGAACAAAGCACAATTTGAGAAAAAACAAGACTCAAAGTAACAATTAAAGAATTTAAAAAATACCTTCCAAAATCAAGTTTTACAAATATTTCTTTGTAGTTATTAATTATAGGATTTAAAGGGAAAAAAATGAGGGGGTACCGCAAAAGCCTCTTCAATAGTCTCAAAAGAAACAATTAACATGAACCAGTAAGGAAGAAATATAATCAGAGCACCAATTATAAGTAAAAAGGCTATAATTTTATTACTCATAATAGACCCATCTCCTTTGAAGATTAAACTGAATTATTGTTAAGATTAAAAGAATAAAGTAAAGGATCCAAGATAAGGCTGTTCCATATCCCATGCGGAACCAATTAAAACCATTACGATAGATGTAATATACTAGAGTATAAGTAGAATATCCAGGACCTCCCCTTGTCATAATAAAAACACTTTCAAACATTTGCACTGAGCTAATAATTTGCATGATAAGTACAAAAAAGATGATGGGAGTCATAAGCGGAAGAGCAATATGAAATAGAATATCCTTCTTAGTTGCACCATCAAGAGATGCGGCCTCATAATAAGTTGATGGAATATTTTGCAACCCTGCCAGAAAAAGAATAATATTATAACTCAAACTTCCCCATATGCCTACAAGAGCAAGAGAAAATAAAGCAATCTTAGGATCTGTCAACCAATATATCTTTTTAATCCCCAAAAATCCTAATATAGTATTTAAAAGTCCGTATTCAGGATTAAAAAACCAAAGCCATACAAAGTTAATAGCAACAGAAGAAGTTACTGTAGGAATAAAGTAAAAAACTCTTAAAAATCTAAAAAACTTAGTATCCTTATTTAGTCCAACCGCAATAAGAAAACTTAAAATTACTACTGTTGGTACCACATACAGAGCATATAAAAAAGAGTTCTTTAAAGAAATCCAGAAAATCTTGTCTTGAAAGATCTTTCTAAAATTTTCTAAACCTATATATTGAGGCTCAGAAACGGCATCATATTTAGAAAGAGCAAGACTTAAAAGAAATTCCAAAAGGAATATAATAAGAAGGACAAAAAAATAAATTGCCTGCCTATATTTTGGAATTCCTCCAAGAACCCTCATAATTCTAAAACCTCCATCTTAAAAGGGGAGAGATTAGTTGATCTCTCCCCTTTTAAAATCAATTTATTGTGATGCCTTCTCAATAATACCATTTATCTCTTCTGTAGCTTGCTTTAACCCTTCATCTACCCCTAACCTTCCCGCTATGATCTCTACTATGTAGTAGGTCTCCCATCTATCAAACCACTCACTAGCACCTCTTGTCTGTGGCCATGGATTTGTATACTTCACAGAGTCTATAAACACTTGTGCATCTTTCTCCTTCTTAAACTTCTTGAAACTTTGTACCCACAAATTATCCGTACCCTTATATGCAGGAATCACAGTACCAGATTTACCAAGAATCTCTGCCGCCTCTTTGCTCGCCATCCACTTAACAAAAGTCCATGCAGCATCTAAATTCTTCGTCTTACTCCAGATAACATTACCTAAGGAATCAGAAATATTTGCTCTCTTACCTGTTTTTGATTTTGGAATCATCACAACTCCAAAGTCAAAAGACTTAATATTCTCAGCATAGTAACCCATCATCCATGAACCACTAAAGTTTATAGCACTCTTCCCTGCTATAAATAAGTCTCCACTAGTTACTCCAGGCTTTGGAGCATAACCCTTCTCAGTTAACTCCCTGGCAAAACTTAATGCTTCCTTTGCTTGAGCACAGTCAAAAACTACTTTGCCATCCTTTACTAAATCTCCTCCAAGAGATAAAATCATTGGAAATAGAAAAGCCTGTGATACTGAAAGAGGACCACCATCTACAGTAATTCCATACCTTAATATATTACCCTTTGCATCCTTCTTAGTTAGTTTGGCAACTGCATTCTTTAAATCTTCCCAGGTCCAATTCCCATCAGGATATTTTAACTTCAACTCATCAAAAGCTCTCTTGCTGTAAAACATCCCAATAGTATCGTAATCCCTTGGCAAAGAATAATACTTCCCTTAAAAATTATGTAACTTTAAAACACCCGCTGGGTATACACTTAAATCTACCTTATCCCTATTTATATATGGCGTAATATCAACTAATGCATTCCTTGCCACATAATCGGGTAAATAAAAACCTGTATCCATTGTAAACACATCCCAGCAATCTCCACCAGCCATCATGTCTGAAGTTTCGTCCAATAATCCTCCCAAGGCACATGCTCAAGTTTCACCTTTATATTGGGATATTTCTTCTCAAAAGCAGCAATTTGAGCTTTTATACCATCTAACTGTTCACTCATCCATACACCATATCTGATAGTTACTGTTTTCTGCCCCAAAGCAATCATAAGCAAAATTAAAAGGAAAATAGCTAAAAGAGTAAAAATCCTTCTCAATTAAGACACCTCCCTTACTTTTTTTACGTATTATATCATTTATAATCAAAATTTACAATTAAGTAGATTATATATGATTAATTTTGATTCTTAATAGATAAATCTATTATCGCCTTAGATCAATAAAGAAAAATAAAAATTTACATGACTATTCTGGTGTTTGACAATCCATAATAATCTGTTATAATAATAAAAAATTCATATATAGATCTAAGGTGAACAAAAATGAAAGAATATAGATTTGAAAAGATTTTAAAACTAATAAGAGAAAGAGGCTTTCTTACTATCCAAGAGATAGCAAAAGAACTTTCCATCTCAGAAATAACTGTGAGAAGAGATTTAAAATTTTTAGAAAAGCAAGGATTAATAAAGAGAGTAAGAGGTGGGGCAACAGCAACGAGTATATCTTCAGAAAACTCTTTCTTCTTAAGACTCGAAGAGAATAAAGAAATACAAAAAAGAAATAGGCAAAAAGGCCATATCTCTCTTAAAAGACAATTCTGTCATTGCCATGAGTGGGGGAACTACTATATATTACATGGTACAAGCCTTAGATCAAAGTCCTATCACTGATTTAACCATTTTAACTAACTCCATCACTACTGCATGGGCAGTAATAAATTTAAGAAAAAATTTTAGATTGATCCACTCGGGAGGAACAGCAAAGGAAAGATCCTTTGAATGTATTGGAGGACATGTAATTAAATTTTTCCAGGAAATAGGAAAAATAGACTATTATTTTTTTGGCGCTAATGGTGTAGATATAAAAAATGGCATCACTTTCTTTGATATGGAAGAGGCGGAAGTAGCAAAAACAATAATCTCAAAAGCAGAGAAAAAAGTACTTATTGTAGATAGTTCAAAGTTTAACAATTCAGCACCCTTTAAAGTATGTGACTTAGAGGATTTAGATTATATAGTCTCAGATTCTATACCTGAAGAGTTCAAAAAAATTCCTGAATGGAGTCAAAAATTTATCTTGTAGGAGGTTAATATTATGTATATTGTAGAGAAAGAAATTAAAGAGCAAATTACAGAACTTCCTGAAGTTTTTGCATACATTGAAAATTATTTAAAAAACAATAATCTTCCTAAATTCATTTTAAACTCCGATATAATCTATTTTATAGGGTGTGGGACTTCTTTATATCTAAGCCTTTCTGGAAGCAGATTCTTTACCCAAAAAACTCAAATAGAAACTAAAGCTCTACCAGGAGGAGAAATATGGTTTGCTATAGATGAAAATTTAGGGACTTCTAAAAATATAAAAAAATCTGCCATATTGATATCTCGTTCAGGAGAATCTACAGAAGTGATTAAGGCGGGAGAAAAATTCAAAGAAATAGGAATTCCAACTCTTGGTATTACCTTAGAAGAAAACAGCTCATTAGTTAAAATATCTCAAAGTTCAATTGTATTACCAATAAAAGAAGAGGCTATTGTTATGACAAAGTCCTTCTCTTCTATGCTTCTTACCCTACAGTTAATAGCAAGCTTTATCAAAGGAGAAGATATAAATATATATAAAGACTTAGTAAAAGAAACCGAAAGGATAATAAACAGTGCTAATGATTTATCCTTAAACCATACATCCTATAAACATTATGTGTTCTTAGGACTTGGAGCAGAAGAAGGTATTGCCAGAGAATCTGCATTAAAATTAGAAGAAATGTCCTTATCTAAAATAGAAGCTTACTCTACTTTTGAATACAGGCATGGTCCAAAATCCCTACTTGAGGAAGGCTTTTTAGTTTCCCTATATACCAAGGGAATAGAGGAAGAAAAACCCTTAGTTAATGAACTCAAAAACTATGGGGCAGATGTGATAACCATAGGCGGAAAGGATACAGATTTATATATATCTGACCTTCCTGAAAGCCTATTTTTAAAGGTTATATGGGGTCAAATATTAGGACTAAACATCGCAAAGAGTAAAAACATAGATGTAGAGAATCCAAGAAATCTGACCAAGGTAGTAAAGTTCTAGATTTTAAATCTAAAAATTAAAAAATTTAGTGATTAAAATGTACTTTTTAGGTGTAGATGGTGGAGGAACAAAAACCGTTGGTTACCTTTTTGATGAAAACGGCAATATTATCTTTAAAAATACATCAGGTCCTACTAATTTATTAGAAAATGGTGAAGAAGTTTTTAGAAAAAATCTAAGAGAACTTCTCTATCCTGTACCAAAGAATATAAATCCTAAAGATATTAAATCCTGCTTTGGGCTTCCTGCAGTAGGAGAATTTAGAGAAGATGTAAAAATTTTAAGAGAAATAATAAAAGAAGAATTGAATATAGAAGCAGATATCATTGTAAACGATGTAGTTATAGGATGGGCTGGAGGAAATTTAGCAAGAGATGGAATTCATGTAGTAGCAGGAACAGGAACTATAACCTACGGAAGAAAGGGGAATAAAGATATAAGAGTTTCAGGATGGGGTAGTATCATTGGAGATGAAGGAAGCGCATATTATATAGGCTATAGGACACTGAATGAAGTAAGCAGAGAACTTGATGGTAGGAAAAGAAGAACAGATCTTACAAAACTAATCTTTAAAAAACTAAAATTTAAAGTAAGAATCACTTAGATTTTATTGAATTTATCTACGATCCTCAAAAAGATAGAAGATCAAATATTGCTTCTGTAGCTAAGATTACCTACGAGATTGCTAAAATAGGTGATAAAAAGGCTTTAAAGATATTAAAAGACTCAGCAAAAGAGTTAGCCCTTACTGTAACCACAGCAAACAAATTTTTAAAAATCGAAAAACCAATTACTGTAACCTATAGCGGAAGTGTTTTAGAAAAAAATGAGATTGTAAGAGAAGAGTTTATAAAGCTATTGGCAAAAGGAGGATATGAGGTAAAACCCCCAAAACTTTCCCCTGTACTCGGTGCTGTGCTTCTTGCTTTTCTAAATTACGAAAATAACAGCCAAAAGAGAGAAGATTTTATAAATAAACTTTTAAAAATTTATAAGGAGGAGGAAAAATAATGAGACCCGTTGAAGTTATAGTTATTGGTGCAGGAAATAGAGGGTATGAAGCCTATGGAAAGATAATATTAAAGAGACCTGATATAAAGGCAGTTGCTGTAGCAGAGCCTAATGATGTAAAAAGAGAAAGATTTGCAAAAGAACATAATATACCTCCTGAAAGACAGTTTAAAACTTGGGAAGAGGTCTTTGAAAGAGAAAAATTTGCCGATGGAGTAATCATAACTACCATGGATAGAATGCATGTGAAACCTGCTATTGCAGCCATTAAAAAAGGATATAAAATACTCTTAGAAAAACCTATGGGAGTAAATCTTGAAGAAATAAAGGAATTATACAAAGTAGCAAAAGAAAATAAAGCAAATATAACAATAGCTCACGTATTAAGATACACTATGTTTTTCCAAAAGCTAAAAGAACTTTTAGATAAAAAAGAGATAGGAGATCTTATTGGCATAAACCTTGTGGAAAATATTGGATTTTTCCATTTTGCCCACAGCTTTGTAAGGGGGAATTGGAGAAATTCAGAAACATCTGCCCCTTCAATTCTTGCCAAAAGTTGTCATGATCTTGATATTTTAACCTTCCTTACAGGAGAGAAATCTCAAACCTTATCATCCTTTGGAGAATTGCGATACTTTAAAAAAGAAAATGCTCCAGAGGGAGCAAAGGAAAGATGTCTTGACTGTAATATAGATTGCCCTTATGATGCAAAAAGAATCTATTTAGGAGATTATACAGGATGGCCTGTATCTGTAATCTCTGAGGACCTATCTTTAGAAGGGAGATTAAAAGCCCTAAGAGAGGGTCCTTATGGAAGATGTGTTTATTACTCGGATAACAATGTGGTAGATCATCAAGTAGTTTCAATAAAATTTAAAAATAATGTATATGCTTCTTTCATAATGACTGCCTTTACCAATAAAATTACAAGAAAGATATATCTTTATGGAACTCATGGAGAAATTTATGGAGATCTTGACGAGAATAAAATTCATATCCAAAAGTTTGGAAAGGGAGAAGAATTGATTAATCTTAGCCTACCCTTTAAAGACTTAGTAGGGCATGCAGGAGGCGACGAAGGAATAATGGAAGAATTTGTAAAAGTACTCAAGGGAGAAAAAGAAGAAACTCTTTCAAATATTGAAGAATCTATAGAAAGTCATCTTATGGCTTTTGCCTCTGAGGAGGCAAGATTAAATAATAAAATAATAAATATGGATGAGATGAGAGAAAAGTTTTATAGTTAATTTTCTTACCATACATCTCTTTGCTGTAAAATGTGTCTTAACTTACGTAGGGCTCTCTCTTCAATTTGTCTAACTCTCTCCCTTGTTATATTAAATAATTTACCAACTTCTTCTAAAGTTCTTGGCTTCCCATCTTTAAAACCATATCTCCATTTTAATATCTCTCTTTCCCTTTCTGAGAGGGCATCAAGTGCCCTCTCAATCTCTCTTCTAATATCTATTTGCTCTATTGTCTCTTCTATGCTTCTTGGATCCTCAATTAAATCCTGAATAGCATAAATATTTTCTTCCTCAAAGTACTCATAATGATCAGAAACTTCTTCGCTCTCCTCTATATGCAATTCCTCTAAAGGTGTATAGCGACGAGAAAACTTAAACTTCTTTATCCTTACTCTATAATCTTTTTTCTCTCCCTTCCTCAACGCTTTCTCTAAATCAGCTTCCTCTTTGGCCTCTAATTCCTTTAAAAGCTCCCATTAAAAAATCGGACATTCTTATCTCACCCTTATATCTGGCAACTCTTCTTTGTATTCTTGATCAATAATATGTAGTTGTTTTCCAATTATTCCTCTTCTTAATATTGCAGGCTGTAAACAGAAAATTTTCAAATTCCCTTTTATCTATATCAGACACATCCCTCACGTGGAAAGCAATAAAATAATCAACCTTGCCTTTGTATTTCTTGTAAATATTATTCACAAAATCAATAGCCTCATTTTCTAAAACTTTCAATGCTTCCTGATTTTTTTTCTAAGTATTCCCTCTATATTAATAGGTTCAAGCCTTAGTCCTTTTCCACTATCTGTCAATATTACCTTAGGATCCTAAAAGATATTTCCCCCTCTTACTTCTGCAACAAGTTCACCTTTATAGTAATATCTCCTCCCTATATTCCAAAGGATGGGTTCTTCACACTTAGGATAATCCCAATATTTATCAAAACCAAGAAGATCTAATTCTTCAAAATATACAGGACGAGGCGGTATGATTGTATCTTCTGTGGAGTCTGATAATAAAATACCAGAGGTTTCTTTATCCCATTTTATTTTGTACATTTACTAACTCTTTCCCCCAATATTTCTTAGATACATTTTTCCTTATTAAGCATTTAATAATATTATAACCCTAAAATCTTAATTTTAAAAATAATTAGAAAATTAAACTACCTCCTTTATTAATCTCCCAGGTAGGTATAATTTAATTGTGTTCCCACCACTATTTTCCCTTCATCAAGCATTAAAACAGGAATAGTATCAATCTTTATTTTCTTTTTACTCCCATCAGGCATATTTACCTCTGTAAAGCTCTCAAAAGGTTTAGGTCCTGGAAAAGTAAAGGCTATTTGATATATCTTAGAAAGATCCACCTCACCTACAACTATCTTTCTCCCCAGAATATTAAAGGCAACTTCAAAAGCTACTTTTTCTACTTTAATGTTTATTTTATTATTTCCATGATCATACTTTACTGATACCTCCCCATAAGCAGGTGTAGAATAGCTTAAAGGTGGCATCTTTAGAGAAACAGTAACATCTGCTTGAAATCTTGCTTTGTCCTTACTCAAAATTATTCTTGGATTCCTAACTATCCATGTATACTCTCCTCTAATCCCTGAAATATTAAATTTATCAGTCTTTTTTACTTCACCTATTACATCTAAAAACTTATTCAATGTATTTTGGCTAATAATAATACTTGCATCAGGTTCAGAATAATCTGCATAAGATAAAACATTTAAGAAAACAAAGAAAACCACGAAGCTCAGCAAGAATGTTAACTTTTTCATGCCCCCCTACCTCTCTTATTTTTTGCTTAAATTTATAACATAAAAAAAGGACATAAATCAAAAGCCAGGAAGCGAAACTTGGAAATAATAATACAATTCATTAACGAGAAAGGAACACCAACTAAATCCACCTGAACTGTCATAGAATTTTAGCTCTTTATATTTATTGTAACCCTTTAAAAAATCTTCAGCAGTAGCAAGGAAACCAAATAGAAAGACCACAAGTATAATTAAATCCACTATATCTATGATACAAAACAGCACTATTTACATAATTGATTAAATTATAGGCAGAATTTGTAAGCTCATTGTAGTTGGAATTATTAATAATTCTGTAAGCAAAATCATTTATATCAATATATTCTTTATTTGAGTCACTGTAAGGCTCAAAAGATAAAGTATTCAACCTTATATTCATTATTGCACTTGCAGAACCAGGCAAAGTATTCATTAAATAATTGGAAAAGTAATAAAGTTCACCTAAAATTGCACTTATCTTACTTAAGTCAATTAAAGACATGGTAATAGGTTTGACAGAATAATTATTATAATATATATCTATAATCTTTTTTCCTAAGCTTTCTGGAGTAGTTGATGGATTACTTAAAATATAACTCATTATTTGATCCCATCTTGTAGGGCCATAGGCTGTAGCCTCAGAAAATACTAAATAATTAGCCAACTCTTTTAATTCATAGGCAACTTCTAAATTTCCCATCACACAAGCATGAAGGTAGAGAAGATCAATCTTTTTCCCTATATCGGTAAAATAACTCAAACCTTCTCTCAGCTCAGGAATAGTCAAAGTATCTCTATTATATATGTCATCAACGCATATATCTCTATCTTCCCTTGCTGGAGCCCTCCAACCACTACCATGATCTTCTAAAACCACCAAATATCTTTTAGCAGGAAAATTACTTACACCATATTTTAAAAAGTAATACAAAAGATTACCATTCCCAAAATTATAGGGTCTAGATTCGAGGATATCTAATTTTCCATTATGAAAGTAATACAAGTAAGAGTCAGCAACATATCGCTTAGGACCAGCTAATATGACTATATTTACACCATCGGTTCTTGAAAAAGAACTTATATAAGAAATATCTTGTTGAATTACTTTTCAAGATCATTATATCCATCAAGATACATTAAAATTGTCCATTCCACATTTATATAACAAACTATGGAGGAGGAACCAATAACCTTTCCACTACCATCCAACGCCTCTACTTTTATAGTGTGTGCTGTACCATGTTTATAATAACTAGTATCCCAAGTAGCCTTATATGGAGTAACAGTTTTCTCAGCTAAAAACTCTCCATCTACATAAAATCTTACCCTGCTTACAGAAACACTATTATTTACTTCTGCTATTATATCTACAAGTCCTGAGCCAGGTACAGAAGAGCCATTTACTGGAGTCAATATGGTAACTTGAGCTTGGGTAACATTAGTCTTTGGAGCACATCCGGAAACAATTAAAAGAAGAACCATAAAAACTACTAAAATTTCTTTTCTCATTTCATATCCCCCCTAAATCCTTATTTTACATATTCCTCACCTCCTAAAATATTAATACTATGATAAGGTCAAAATCGTACCCTTCAAAAATTATTTTTTAAATTAAATAAAAAGGGGAAGGTGCCAATTCCTTCCCCTTTTATTAAGCTTTAGATATTATTTACTTTCTAATTAAAGTTCTGTTTCATCAAATTCTTTATCAACACCATGATTGTAAGCATATTCCAAGGCTTCAATCTGCTTATTTTTCTAAAAGATCTTTGTAATATCCACCTTCATCCTGCAACGCTTCAACCCTTTCTATAACATCCATAGCAATACTGAACCTATCTATCTGGTTAAGAATTGCGAGTTGTAATGGAGTAGTTATTCCTCCTCTTCCTTTCAAGAAGGGTGCTAAGTATCCCGCATCAATTCCTATCTTTCTATTTTCTCTATACCCTCTAACATGAATATTTTTATGATTATTTCTTCTGTAAGTTAATCGATGAATTAGCCATGGATAGCCATGGAAGTTAAATATTACAGGCTTATCTTTGGTAAAGTAGGAATCAAATTCTCTATCAGAGAGTCCATCGGGATGCTCTGTATTAGGGGTAAGAGTAAATAGATTGAGTACATTAACAAATCTTATCTTAAGTTCAGGGAACAACTTCTTAAGCATTCTCACAGCATAAATAGCTTCTTTAGTAGGTATATCTCCACAGCTTGCTATGACCACATCAGGTTCATGCTCAGGATGATTGCTTGCAAAGTCCCAAATTCCTATACCTTTCATGGCATGCTTAAAGGCATCTTCTATAGACAAGTATTGGGGATGTTTCTGCTTATCTATCACAATGATGTTTATTCTATTGGTGGTTTGGAAGCAATGCCATGCAGTGCAAAGAAGTGTATTAGCATCGGGTGGGAAATATACCCTCACCACATTAGGCCATTTATCTACAATAGAGGTAATAAATCCTGGATCCTGATGGGTAAAGCCATTATGATCTTGCCTCCACACTACAGAAGTAAGAAGAAGGTTTAAAGAAGATATGGGAGCTCTCCATGGAATATCTGAGGATATATCCAACCACTTTCCAAATTGGTTTACCATAGAAGAGATAATGGGAGCAAATCCCTCATAGGTATTTAAAAATCCATGTCTTCCTGTAAGAAGATAGCCTTCAAGCCAACCTTCGAGGGTATGCTCTGAGAGCATCTCCATGGTTCTCCCAAAAAGGAGATAAATATCCTTCATCCTCATCTTCAGGAAGTACTTTTGCCATCCATGCTTTTCCAAATTCAAATACTGCATCAAGTCTATTGGACTTTGTCTCGTCAGGACCAAAAACCCTAAAATTGTCAGGATTCAATCTAATTATCTACTTTTAAAAACAATCCAAGAGGGCGAGTATTCTCTGCTTCATCTTGAATAGGAGTTTTAACTGAAACTGCGAAGCTTTTCAAATCAGGAAGCTTTAACTCTCTCCTCAAAAGTCCTCCATTAGCATAATGGGTAGCACTCATTCTCTTCTCGCCCTTTGGAGCAAGATCTCTCAGATCCTCTCTCAATTTACCTTCTGGTGTAAAAAGTTTTTGTAGGCTCATAACTTCTAAGCCATGCTTCAAGGACTTCAAGAGACTTAGGGTTTTCTTTTGTCATCAGAGAAGGGTACCTGATGAGCTCTCCAATAACCTTCTACATAATGATTCCCAACTTTTCTTGGAGCAGTCCATCCTTTTGGAGTTCTCAATATGATCATAGGCCAATAGGGTCTAAAGGGCTTATTTTTTGACCTTGCTTCCTCCCATATACTTATAATTTTCTCCACAGCGGAATCCATAGCACTGGCCATTTTTTCATGTACTTCAAGAGATTCCTCACCCTCTACTATATAAGGCTCATATCCATAACCTTTAAAAAGACTTATTAGTTCTTCATTTTCTATCCTAGAGAGAATGGTAGGATTGTTTATCTTATAGCCATTAAGGAGTAATACAGGAAGTACTGCTCCGTCTCTTACGGGATTTAAAAATTTATTAGAATGCCAACAGGTTGCAAGAGGTCCTGTCTCTGCCTCTCCATCTCCAACCACAGTTATGGCAATAAGATCTTTATGATCAAACACCGCTCCAAAGGCATGAGCTAAACTATATCCAAGTTCTCCACCTTCTTGAATAGATCCTGGAAGCTCTGGGGTACAATGGCTACCAAGACCTCCAGGAAATGAGAATGCCTTAAATAGATTTTTCATTCCTTCTTCATCTTGGCTAAATTGAGAATAAAGCTCACTTATGGTTCCCTCTAAGTAGGCTGGTGCAATTACACCAGGAGCACCATGTCCAGGACCTGCTATAAATATACAGTTTAAATCATATTTATTTATTACCCTATTTCCATGAACATAGACAAAAGAAAGTCCAGGACTAGCTCCCCAATGTCCAAGAAGCCTCTCCTTAATATGCTCTGGCTTTAAAGGTTCTTTTAAAAGAGGATTATCCCAAAGATAAATCATACCTGCAGCAAGATAACAACAAGCCTTCCAATAATCATTTAACTTTTCTAACATATTAAGTTCACCCCTTTCTTTAAGATATTTATTTTAACCAGCACCTCCACCACCTCCGCCTCCTCCCCCACCTCCTCCTGAGGAGGAGCCAGAAGAGGTAGAAGATGCGACACTACTTGTGAAGGCATTACTAAAACTTTCAAGAGACGAACTAAAACTCTGAATAGATTCTGCTATATTCATAGAAGAGATAGTTGAAGCAGGAACATACCAAGTAATTTGGTCTACAGGCACATTAAGCATTTGCATCACCCTCAAAACTTCCTTCGCTACTCCAAGCACTGTTGCATAAACCAAATATTTCTCCCATAAAACTAAGGATGAAGGAGGACGTTCAGATAATAAAGAAAAATCTTTAAGATATCTCTTAAATGCCTTCCATCGGAGAGCTAAAAGTTTCCCTTCTGGAGAGTATCTTTGCACAGGGTGAATAAATATTGCAGAGATCACAATATTTATAACCAAAATAAACCAAGAAAAACACCATAAGGAAAGAAAGCTCATTTTTCAAAAAAGATGAGAAGGAAAATACCATAAATAACAAAATTCCAACTACAATCCAAAGAGCAATTATCCCATAAAGTTTATACTTGCCTTCTTCGTTAATCCATTTTTTCTCCTTAAACACATAATTCTTAACAATCCTATCAAATTTTCTCTTAAATCCCCTAAGATCTTTCTTTTTCAACTCGGAAATATAAAACTCTTCGCCAAAACTCTTTAACTCCTCAAGAAGGAGTCTTAATTCTTCCGAAAGATCATTCTCAAGCTCCTTATCAAGAATTATTATTTTATATTCCTTATACTTTATACCTAATAATCCTTTCTTCTCTTCTTCTTGAATTTTTATATACCCCCTTCTTGCTAACTCAAGAGTTGAAGCCACTATAGAATTAGCAGAAAGGCTTGAAGATTGATTCACCAGAGCCTCAACCCAAGCAGGAGGTATATCCGCTGGAGGTTCTTGTTCATAATCCCTGTAATATTCTACCTTTGGCTCTCTTCCATATTTAAAATATATCCGCAGAGGTAAGAATATCCCCAAAAAGAGTAATAAAATAGCTAATAAAATAGCCAATATTGATAAAACTTTTATAAAAAGATTTACTCTCTCTTGTCTTGCTAATTCTTCCCTCTGCCACTTCTGCTCCTCGTCTAAAATAAGCGCTTTTCCATCCTTAGGTATTAATTCCACTTTAGAAGGATCAAGATTTGACAAATAACTTTTTGGGAACACTACTCTTACCTCCACCCACTGATGGGGTGGAATATTACCTGCAAAGGCTACAATCCCTTTATAATCTTTCCTTATACCTATTTTCCCATCAATTTTAGGATGAAGCCAATATAAAACATCCTCGGTAGATTCAATCGAGGATGGCAAATTTACCTCTACCCATAAAGCAGGAAGGCCTATATCCCAATCTCCTCCCCATACCTTCCAATAAAATTCAGCCACATCATTGTAAACCTTTAAGGCCTTTACTAATTTATACTTTATTACAAAAGTCTTATTAGTATCATTAGCCCTATAAAACCAGGTTATTTTGTACTGATTATTATCTTCTACTACGTCGAAAGTTTGAGGAATTTTTTCGGAAGTTTCACGATGATAAGTATAACCCAAATAAACTTCATCAATGATCTCTCCCACAGAAATCTCTCTAATACTATACCCTCCCTTAGGGATGGTCATCCAAGCTCGGGAGAAAGATCCAGAGAAATCGTAAGTAAGTTGATTCTTTACCTCTATTTCGCCTGTAGGTAATATATCATAAGTGAGATTAGCCTCTCTTATTCCATATTCCTTAGCATAGGTAAGAGATAAGAGGAAAAAGATGATCAAAAAAATTTTTAAAAATCTTTTCATATCCCCTCCTAAAGATAATACCCATTTTTCAGGATTCATTATAACATTATTTTGTTAAAAGATTGAAAAAAGAAGGTTAAAAATTTTAAAATTACAGTATGAAGAAGAAACTTTTTCTTATTATACTTCTTAGTCTAATATTCCTTCAGGGTTGCTCAAAACCTGAGCCAACTTTTCCTAAAAATAGTGGCATAAGGATCATAGAGCTTAGAGGTACTCCCTATGAGATAGGGTATCAACACGGAAAAATGACTAAAAGAAGAAATTCAGTATTTCAGTCATAAAATTGAAAGAATTATATTATATAAATCACTAATAAAGACAGCAAAAGAATTAGAGGAGAAGATTCTAAATACCTACCCAGAATTTAAAGATCTTGTAGAAGAGATGAAGGGAATCTCTAAGGGAGCAGATGTACCTTATGAGAACATTCTTCTTTTTAACCTTATGGACGAAATAGTACTCCAACATTACTGGAAGCTTCCCATTAGCGGATGCTCTGCCTTTGTTTTTAGAAACAAAGATGGAAATTTAATAATAGGGAGAAATCTTGACTACGGAGTATTTGTAGACGAATTACCTCTTTGCCCGGTAATATTCAAATATTATCCCCAAAAAGGAAACTCTTTTATTTCTGTCTCCTTCCCTGGTCTTGTAGGAGCTTACACTGCCATATCTAAAAATATTTACCTCTCCATAAACGTCTCCCAAAGCCATAAAACTGAGACAGGAGCTCCCGAATGCCTTCTTACAAGAAGAATAATTCAATATTCAGATAATATTAGTGAGGCAATAGAAAATGCCTTATCTCCTTACCAAGGGCTAAATATTCTAATAGCTGACAACAAAGATGCCGTTGTATTAGAAATTAGTCCAAAGAGAAGAAAATTAAGGAATATTAATGAAGAAGGATTTTTAATTGTAACCAATCATTATCAACATCCAGAGATGATCTCTGAGCAAGCAGAAAAATTAATTGAAGAGCTACCTATTCCTATTGATGGTACTTTTGTACGCCAAATAAATACCAAAGAAAGAGAAAAAATAATAAGAGAAAAGATTCTATCAAAAGAAGAGATAAGTATAGAAGATGCAAAAGAAATTTTGCAAAGCGTAAGTACAAGACTCACCCTACAAAGCATAATATACTTACCACAAGAAAAAATATTATTAGTCGCTCAAAATAAAACTTCTCCTGTAAGTTATGGAATATGGCTTGAATTTAATCTAAATTAACTAATATAATATTCCCTATGAAAATAGAGTTATTATTAAAAGTATTTTTGCTTTCTATGACTCCTGTGGGAGAATGTAGAGTATCTATCCCTTATGGCATTTACAATGGACTTTCCCCTACCGAAAGCTTTATTGTAAGCTTTATTGGAAACACCTTAATGGGCATAATTATATATTACACTATTGACTTAATTAGGAGATACATTTTCAGCAAAGATCCATTAAATAAATATTATAAGAAATTTGTAAAAAACAAGCTTAAAAGATTAAAATTATACTCCTTGGGAATTGTATTTTCCCTTGCAGTTTTCATAGCAATTCCCCTTCCTGGAACAGGAGCCTTTACAGGAGCAATTTTAGCAAGAGTCTTAGGTTTAAACTTAAAAGAAGCCATTGTTTCTATCATCTCTGGTGTTTTTACAGCATCCCTTATTGTAACCATATTAACCCTCTCCTCAAAAGCAATATTAACATAAATTTACTTCATCTCTTTTAGTTTGAAGTAAAATCTTACAGTAGAGCTTGCTCCCTCAACTTTTCCTATAAAGGTGTAATCTTTTAACTTATTTTCCCAATCCTTAAGCTTCTTTTCCCCTTTTTCTAATTCATCCACATTTTTCTTTAAAGTGTCCTTTGCTTTTTTCATATCCTTTTCCACATCTACAAGTCCTGGAAGTTTCTTACCCTCAATCTCTCCTCCATAAAGCATGGTATTTAATAAATCTTCCATCTTTTGTAACCCTTCAAGAGATGTACTCAAAAGATCCATGGCTTTTCTACTTTGGAAGTTCAAATCTCCTATAAAATCTCCAATCTTTTTAATATCTTCAGAGAGAGTATTTTCTTCTACCTCTTTCTTTACATCATTAGCGAGATCTAAGGCTTTCTTCCAATCTTCGTCATTGCTATTTTCTGCTTTACTCTTTATAAACTCATAAAGATTATTAAAACTCTTAGGATAAGTCTTTAAATTCTCTGAGATAAAATAAGCCTTATTTTGGTAAGACAATAAAATAAAAGGAAGAGTAAGAAATTCCTGAGGCACAGATGGAGTATTTTTCTCAAGACCATCCAATATCCCCTTTAATATCTTCTGATGAGCCTGATTTAGCATGAGAAATCCATCTAACCCATTGTAAAACTCCTTTAATTTTTGTCCCATAGAAAGATCTACAGGAGGAAGAGATGGAAGGGCAGTAAAGGTGATATCCGGAACCTTCAATTTATTACTTCTTAAAGATAAAGTCATCTTTGCATCAGGTATAGGATAGGTAAAACCTGTAACTCTTACTGTTTTACCCAGCACCATCACCATAAAATCTTCAGGATTTCTTAAAATAAAATCATCAGAAGAAAATTCTGTAGACATTACAATTCTAAAAGGTAAATCCTCTAATGGCTTAATATATACTTCAATGTCTAAATTTCCTGATTTTCCTAAGAATTCTTTAGGATTTGAGACTTTTCCATTATACTTATAAGTGATCTTAAATTCTAAAGGAAGCTTTTTATTAACCTCTGCTTTGTAATAAATATTTTTAACTTCTTTGACATTACCATAAAAACTTAGTTTATCTCCTGTAAAATCCATCTTTACTCCTTCAGAATAGAGATCGGGATTTTTAATATACTTTGCATCCTTTACTACTTTAAAATTTCCTTGTCCTTGCACTTCAATCCAATTAACAAGATCCATCCTTTTTACTTTTCCATCATAATCTAAAAGAACATAAATAGTCTCATCATTTTTAACCTTTAAAGAACTTCCAAAGGAAAGCCCTAAAAGCATTATAAATATAAGTCCTAAAATAACTATCCTTTTCATTATTTTCCCTCCTTCCTAATAAAGGTTAACTTTTCAATAATAGGATCAAAGGTAACAAGCAGGGGAATAATAAACATTGTAACAAAAAGCACACTTATTATTGCACCCCTACTCACAAGCATAGCAAGATTTTGTGCCATAAAGATCTCTGAAAAAATTCCTAAAGGTAGTGCTATAAAGAACATGGTACCTGCACTGGTTAAGATACTGTTTATACCCTCAAAGGCAAAATGTGCCGCTGAAGCCTTATCAAAACCCTTACTCTTTGCCTCAAGATATCTAGAAGTAAGTAGTACTGCATAATCTATGGTAGCTCCAAGCTGAATTGCACCTATAAACAAATTGGACGAGAAAAACACAAATCCATAGGTAAGATAATCTATAAGAAGGTTAACAGTAATAGCCATCTCAATAACTAACACCAAAAGAAAAGGCACAGGAACAGATAAGAAGGATAGAGCAATTATAAGGAATATGGCCAAAATAGATAATAAGTTTACTCTGTTAAGATCATTAGTGGTAACATTTCTTAAATCATAATTTAAAACAGGAACTCCAGTAATTTTCACGTTATATTTTTTCTCAATATTTTCCCTCAAACCCTCTACAAATTTGTAAGAGTCTGAAGTGCCATATTCAAACTTTGTATCCAAAGCCATGTAAGACAAACCATCCTTAAAAAAGTTCTTAACTACATTTTCGGGCACCATATATTCAGGTAAAAGAGGATCTACCATATCGTAGTATCCAATAATTCCTGTAATATTATTTTCATTCTTTAAGATTTTTAAAATTTCTTGCCAATTCTTTGGAGTTTCTTGTCCCACAAGGAAAATAGTAGATTTCTTTTCAAATATTTCTTCCATTTTTCTCTGGCCTACCATAGAGGAGACATTTTCTGGAAAACCTCTCAAAAGCTTATAATCCATAGGAAAATTAGGAGCTAAAAGAATGGCTAATACACCAACAATAAACATGGCAAAAATTACTGGTCTTGCCTTTACTATAAAATTAAAAAGCCTTTCTCCAGAAAGTCTTAAAACCCATCTCTTAGCATTTGCCCACTTATTATAAAAATGATAAAAGAGAACAGGTAAAATAGTTAGAGAAAAAATAAGAGATATTAAAACTCCTCTTGCAAGAATAAATCCCATATCTCTTCCAAGGCCAAACTTCATCTGAGTCATAGCAAGAAATCCTGCTATAGTTGTCCCTGCACTTGCAATAATACTTGTAGCAGTAGTCTTTACAGCAATCCAACCAGCCTCTTCTCTGCTATGATTCTTTGCTTCTTCTTCATATCTGTGATATAGAAAAATAGCATAATCCATAGTAACACCCATCTGAAGAATGCTAACAAGCATCCTTGTTAAAAAACTTATCTCTTGCCCTATAAGAGTAGAAATAGCAGTGTTCACTAAAATGGCAAGGAAAATATTATAGTAAATAAGAATAGGCACATACATAGAAGGCAAAAGAAAAAACAAAAATATTATTACAAATATACTTCCAATTAAAAGATACTTCGCAGTCTCTCTCTGAGTTAAATCACTTAAATCCTCAGATACAGCCACGTTTCCTGTGAAATAGGCACCCTTAGGAAGAATTTTTCTTATCTCTTGAGAGGCTTTCTTAGTAAGAGGGCTTTGAGAAGATTCCAAGAAGTCAACCTTTAAAAAAGTATACCCATCTTTTATGAATTTTTCTTTTAAATTCTCGCTCCAAAAATATTCAGGAAGAAAAATATCTTGATAATCAGATATCCATGAAACTTTAGAGACTCCCTCTATTCTTGCAATTTTGTTTTTAAACTCGTCTACTTCTTTTGGATCCTTAAAAGGAATTAATATATAACCTTCTTCACCTAATTTGAAAACATTTCTTAAAGTATTTAAAGCTTTTACCGATGACAAATCCTGAGGAAGAAGAGAATATAAGTCATAGTTAACTTTTAAATTTAAAGTAAGATACAGAGAAAAAGCAAACAAAGCTAAGGAGAATAGAATAACAAGCTTAGAATGCCTAAATGCCCAAAGATAAATCCTCTTCATGTGCCATCACCATCCCACCTAAACCTTTGTCAATCCTAAAACTTTACTCGTAACATCAAGAATAAAATCCATTATATTTTGAATAACTTTAGGTTCTCCTAACTTTTCTGCATCTTTATGCAATAATCCATACACTCCATAAAGAATAAAAGTAGCAGCCCTTTGAGAATCAAGATTCTTATCTTTTTTAATCTTATCTATTAACTCTCTAAATGATTCCTGTAAACTATCGAGAATTCTAAAAGATATCTTAACCCTTAAAGGAAAATATTGAGGGCTATAATAAATATCAGAGAGAGATTTCATATCCTCAAAGGCCTTTACCACTGCATTGACTACTTTTTGATATTTCTCTTGGAGAGATAAATTTTCATCTTTAAAAATATGAGAAAGCTCTTTTATATAGTTCTCTACATAATACTTTATAGCCTCCTCAAAGATCTCCTCTTTGGAGGAAAAGTAATAATAAAACATACCAGGAGAACCTTTTATCTCTCTCAAAATATCCCTTACAGAAGTGTTCTCATAACCTTTGGTTAAGAACAATTTTAATGCAGTCTCAACTAATTCTTGTCTCCTTACTTCAGGATCCTTACTTATTCTCATCTCAACCACTCCCTATTTTTTGAACGAACGTCGTTCGGTTAAAAATTATAATAAAAAAGTGGAGAAAAAGCAAGGAATATAAAAAACTTAAATTTTTATAGTAAAAAACACATTATTATATTACTATAATTCTATTATCTTCTTTTTTATCACAGGTATCTTGGAAGGAGCCATACTAAGCTCATCTACCCCTAAATCAACAAGGAGAGGAACATATTCTTCATCCCCTGCAATTTCTCCGCAAACCCCCACCTCCTTACCAAACTTATGACAAACATCTACAACATTCTTAATTAAACTAACCACTGCCCTATGATTGGGAATGTATAAATATCTTAATTTTTCGTTTGTCCTATCGGCAGCAAAAGTGTACTGTATAAGATCATTAGACCCAATACTTACAAAATCAATAATATCTATAACCTCTTCAAGAGATAGAGCTATGGAAGGAATCTCTACCATAATACCTACCTTAATATTCCTTACAAAGGTTTTACCCTCATTTTCAAATTCTTGTTTAACTTCCTCTAATATCTTGTTAGCTTCCTCTACTTCCTCTTTTATAGCAACCATCGGATACATTATCCAAATATTGCCAAATACTGATGCTCTTAATATAGCTCTCAACTGAACTTTAAAAAGTTCTCTCTCTAACAAACAAAGTCTAAGTCCTCTTACTCCTAAGAAGGGATTTTTCTCTTTTTCTAATTTCAAATAAGGTATTTCTTTATCTCCTCCTATATCAAGAGTTCTAATTATGACAGGTTTATCCTTAAAAATTTCAGCTACTCTTTTATATATTCTAAACTGTTCTTCCTCGGAAGGTGGATCATTTCTGTCTAAAAAAATAAATTCGGTCCTAAAAAGCCCAATACCCTCAGCTCCCATATTTATAGCAATCTCTGCCTCTTTTTCACTACCAATATTCGCAAAAACTTTAATCCTTCTACCTTTAGATGTAATTGCAGGAAGATCTCTAAATTTTATTAATTCTCGAGAAATTTTATCTTTTTCATCTTTTTTAATAGAATAAAAGTGCTTTTCTTCTTCCGTAGGATTTAATATTACTAAACCCTCACCGCTATCAATTATAATTTCTTCGGCTTTTTTTACCTGATCAATTATCCCTCTAACTCCAACAACAGCAGGAATATTGAAAGCCTGAGCAAGTATAGCCGTATGGGAAGTTATACTTCCCTCCTCTGTTACAAATCCTAAAAGATTTATAAAATCTAAATTAGCTGTATCCGAAGGAGTCAGATCTTTAGCTACAACAATACAAGGATAAGGTAAACTTGATAAACTAGAAGTGTTTATATTTAGNANTTTTTTTAACAATCTTTCCTCAACATCTTCAATGTCTTTAGCTCTCTCCCTAAAAAGTTCTTGTTCCATTCCTTCAAACTCACTCTTTATCTCATTAAAGGCCCTCTCTATAGAATAAACTAAAGAGTAACCCTCAGCTAAATAAGATTTAATTTTTTCTAATTACATACTCATCCTCTAATATACCTTTATGAAAAAGGAAAATACTCTGCTTCTCTAGGAAAAGTCTCTTTTATACTCTTATAAAGTTCTTCTAATTCTCTCCTAACATCCTCTATTGATTCTTCTAATTGTCTAATTTTTATCTCGAAAGGAAGTTCGTCTTTTTCTTGTGAAAATTCTTATTTTTTCTTTATTGTAATAAAAAAACTTTTACCAATAGAGATTTTATTACCTATTCCAATACCTTTTAAAACAATACCCATAAAACTACTCTCCCTCACCAAGGCCAGAATCTATCATTCTCTTGAGCTCTTCAAAAGCCTCTTTTTCGTCAGGTCCTTCCACATGAATAACTATATCTTGGCCTTGCTCCACCCCTAAGGATAATATACCTATTAAACTTTTAGCATCTACTTTTTTCCCTTCCTTTTCTACTAAAATTTTTGATTTAAATTTTTTAGCAGTCTCTACAAACAAAGTAGCAGGCCTTGCATGAAGTCCTGTTTTATTCTTTATAGTTAATTTTTCTACAATCATATAATCCCTCCTTAAACTCAAAAGGGGGGGAATTCGAAAATCCCCCCTNCNTAGTNAATTNTANATTATATTACTTAAAAATCTTACCAATTAAACTAATCAATATACCTAACCATTGAAAATCTGAATCTCCAAATGTAGTATTCTCAAATCCTAAATTACCAAGAGCTGGTAGTAGCAATGCAGCACCAAAACTTATGATTATTCCATTAACAAATGCTCCAAGCATTGCTCCCTTTTTACCACCAGTTGCGTTACCTATCACTCCCGCAGTACCCCCTACGAAGAAATGAGGTACCAATCCAGGAATTATGACAGGTAAACCTAAAAGTGGCATAACTAGCATAGATAATATACCACCTAAGAAGCTAAAAATGAAACCTATTATTACTGCATTAGGAGCATAGGGAAAAGTTACAGGACAATCTAAAGCTGGTTTAGCTTCAGGAACAATCTTATCTGATATACCTTTAAAAGCAGGAACAATTTCTGCCACAATCATCCTTACTCCATAAATTACTACTCCTACACCAGCTGCAAAAGTCAATGCTTGAACTATTGCATATACTAAGAAATTCTGCCCTCCACTAAGCTGGCTTTCTACATAACTTGGACCAGCAGCCAAACTAGCAATGATAAACACAATAATCATTACAAATCCTGTAGCTACAAGAGATTCTCTTAAGAAGCCAAAGCTTTTAGGAAAGGATAAATTTTCAGTATTATCTTCAGGTTTACCTACAAGACTTCCAACAAAACCCGAAACAAAATATCCTAAAGTTCCAAAATGTCCTAAAGCTATCTCATCTGTACCTGTAACCTTCTTCATATAAGGATGTATCCAAGCTGGCATCAATACCTGCATTAACCCAAGAATTATAGATCCTACTATTATGAGCCCTACTCCAGAAAGTCCTACAGTTCCTAAGGTAGCTGAAATTAAACATGCCATATAGAAGCTATGATGTCCTGTTAACCATATAAACTTAAAAGGAGTTATTCTAGCAAGTAATATGTTTAACTAAAAAACCAAAAACCATTATTAAAGCAGTTTCTCTACCAAGAGTTTTCTGAGCTATAGCTACAATTGCCTCATTATTGGGGACAACTCCTCTTATAGAAAACCCTTTTTCAAGCATTGGACCAAGAGCATTAAGAGAACCTATTAATGTAGCTGCACCGGCTGAAAGAATTAAGAAACCAAGAGTACTTTTGAAGCTCCCACTGATTACTTCAGAAAAACTTTTCTTTTGTCACAACTAACCCTACAAAAGCCACAACACCTACAAGAATAGCAGGAACACTAAGAATATCTTGTATGAATTTTAAGAAACCCACAAAAAAACACCTCCCCTTTTAAAATTTATCTTTAGAGGTTTAGAACCCTTTTTAACCCCTCTACAAATTCTTTTACATTTACGTAATTTTTTACAGTTACAATTGGAACTTTAACCTCTCCAAGCTGCTCAGCAAGTTCCTTTGAAGTTATAATAACATCTACATCAAGCCCTGCGCCCTTTGCTGTAACTATATCAGCAGTTTGAACATCCCCTTCAAGACCTAACTCTTTTAAAGCCTTTTCAATAGTCATCTTTAACACTAGAGAACTGCCCAGTCCCATACCACATACAGCTAAAATTTTTATCCTTTTCTTATCCATAGATCACACCTCTCTTGGTCGATAATTTATTAAATATTCATATAATTCTTCTTCTGTAGAGGAACACATCATTTTCTCCACAACTTCCCTATCAGAGAGAATATCTGCAAGGACTTTTAAAGCCTGAACATGTTGAGAGTTATCCACAGCTGCAAGAGCAATAACCATCTTTACAGGATCATTTTCAGGATTTCCAAAATTAACAGGATCTTTAAGAGTTATTATTGCAAAACAGGGTTTTATAACTCCATCCTCTGGTCTTGCATGAGGGAAAGCAACTCCTGGAGTAATTACTATATAAGGTCCCAAACTCTCTGCAACCTTCTTCATGGCCTCAACGTAGGAGGGAAATACACAAGAATCTTTAACCATTAATTCTCCAACCTTTTCTATACTTTCCTCCCAATTCTTAACCTCAACGTTAACCTTTATTCTGTTCACTGAAATCATATCCTTTAAATCCATGTTCTTTTCCTCCTTGAAACTTGTAATTTAAAATTAAATTAAAAATAAAACTTTATCAACTAAATAAATACACCAAAAGACAAAATAAATGAGGTAAATTTTAAAAAAATTTAAAACTTGTCAAAAAGTAGTAAAAATGGAGACTAACTCAAAAGTATCTTTCTTAATACTTCAACCTCATTTTTAGTTAAAAGAGGAGATACTATAACATAAGGAATCACATTAACGGGGAGAGGAGCTGTGGATACTATCAAGTCTACATTTAATAAAGTATATTTCTTAATAAAATCTTTGTAGGATAAAACATCAACTATCTCTAAATTTGGAAACTCTTGCTTAAGTTTCCAGTAAAGCATATTAGAAGTAGCAATCCCCATTGGACAAACTATTGCTATTTTCTTTCTTTTAGTCATTCTCTTTAAGAATGTTAATATATAACGTAACATAACCTACCTCATTCTCGTCAAGCTCTATTGAGAATTTCTTATTCACTTGACCAATTATATACCTTCCCACATTAAATTCATCAGCATAAGTCTCTTTTATAAGCTCCAAAAGAGGATTTTCAATCTTCGCTCCTGATCTTACTTTCTGTATAGATCTCAATAAATGATATGCAAGAGTTTCTAACAAATGATAGTTTTCATATAAATTATCCAACAAGTGCCTATCCAAAGAGTTTAATAATATATTCATAATATTATTAAAATCAACATCATAATTACCATACCTTATGAACATAGAAATTGAGTAAAATAAATAAGAATATTCACTTTCCGGTATATCAATTCCCAATTCTTTCTTAATTTCAAGAACAATCTTTTTGACCTCTTCTTTAAATTCTCTATTCAAACTCAATTTAACTTTTTCTTTAATAATTTTACCCATCCTTATCCTCTGTAAAGCTACCACAAAACGTAAAAGAAGTTTTACAAAATACATATCGTCAAGCTTAAATTTATAAATTTCCTCAACTCTCTCCAAAATGGATATCAATTTCTTAATATCCAAATCTATTAATAGATCCCTCAGTATATTAATGTTATTTCCAAGAATTTCTTCCCAAAGCTTAAGCCAATCGTTATAGTAATAGGATAATATTAAGTCTATAGCTATCTCTCTAATTTTTTCCTCTTCTCCTAATAGATAATATCCTCTCCTAGAATACCCCCTTAAAATAATCCCAAATTTTTGAAGATATTCTTTAACCTTTTTCACATAGTTATAAGCAGAAACACTAGAAACCTCTAACATTTCTGAAAGCTTCTCAATAGTAGGAGGTTCATTAGAAAAAAGAAAAATAAGTGCGGTTTTAACAAATCTTTCATTTTTGTCATGAATTATCCCTATTTTTTCTTTCAACTCTTTTTTGAAACATTCAATATCCTTTAAATCAGCCTTAACAATTATACCTACACGAGGTTTTTTAATCAGTTTTATATTCTTCTCCTGTAATAGACTTTCTATTAAGGGTAAATCTTTCTTTAAAGTGTTAACACTATAACCTAATTCTTTTGAAATTTTAGATAAAGAAACAGGAAAGTTATGCTCTAAAAGATAATAACAAACTTCTAGATGTCTTTTTTTAAGATCCTTCATAGATAATTTATACAACTCTTACTCCCAAAATTATTGTCACTATCAAAACCACAAGTCCAATGAGGGTAATTGATTTATGCAATCTTCTAATTAAGATCTTATTTTTAATTTTCGAATTCTTATAAATTATTCCTAAGATGAGAGAGATGAGAAGAATCAACAAAAAAGGAAAAAGCAAAGTAAAAATGAGTAAAGAATGGATAAACAGCTTGAGCCATTATAAGATGAAATATACCAATAATAAATAAAATCCCCGTAATAGTTCCTAACCCCACGTGAAGATTTATTTTCTTATCTCCCTTATCAAAAAACCCCACACAGGAAGTAACAAGATAAAAGATAGCCCCTAAACCCATAATCGCAAGATGTAAGATTCTGAGATCAAGCATTTATTTAAACCCCCTTTTTCATTTTTAATTATTATAAGTTTTCAATACAGAGATATCTAATAGCCATTCATATCTTGATCTTTCATGAAACTTTTTAAAAGCCTCTCTTTTATGTTCTTCAAAAGTTTTTCTATCACAATTATTTACCCTCATAAAATGCCTAACAAGTTCTTCTAAATTTATCTTCCCCTCAGAAGCCAAAACTCCAGCCATACCAAAATGCTTAACCAAATGACACTTTNCACACAAAGCCATAAAATCCTTCAATTTTAATATATGATTCTCGTCATCAAATTCCCACACCTCATGACATTGAAGCTTTTCTGAACTCCCACATATAGCACATTTATAACCAGACTTTTTAAAAACCTCCTTTCTAATCCTGTCCCAAACCTTTTTAGGAAGATATTTCCTTAAATTCTCTCCCCAAGCACTTTCAGGTATAAGTTCTATGGTCAATTTTAAATCCTTCTCCAACTCCTACTTTACACCTCAAAATATTTCTAAATTTCAACCTTAAGAAATTCACTCCAGAAATCTGGAATTTTTGCTTCAAATTCCATTATATCTTTTCTTACAGGATGAGGAACAGCCATTTTTTTACAATGCAGGAAAATTCTATCTTTAAATATTCTTCCTCCTCCATATTTTTCGTCCCCTAAAATAGGATGACCTATATAGGAAAGATGAGCTCTCAATTGATGTTTCCTTCCTGTCTCAGGTATTAGCCTAACAAGAGATAGATTTTTAAATTCCTCCAATACCTCATAATGAGTAATAGCATTTTTACTTTTATCATCCTGAGAAACTCTTGCTTTTCTCTCTTTTTCCACCCATAGAAGGCTTTCACTTATAGTTCCTTTCTTTACCTTAAAAATTCCCTTACACAAAGCTATATACTCTTTTTCCACCTTTCTTTCTCTAAAAGCCTCAGAAAGTCTTCCTGCAGATTTTGAATTTCTCGCAAAAACTACAACCCCAGAAACTGGTTTATCCAATCTATGTACTATAGCAAGAAAAACATTACCAGGCTTTTTGTACTTTTCTTTAATATAAGCCTTAGAGATTTCAAGAAGAGTAGTACTCTTTGTGATATCACCCTGAACTAATATACCAGCTGGTTTGTTTACCACAAGAAGATGATTATCTTCATATATCACTTCAAGGTTTAGAAAGTCTGCCACCTCAATACCTCAGAAAGAGACTTCTTAGGAGGCCTTTGAGGAATTTCTGCGGGGTAACCTACAGCAAGCATAACCATAAGTTCCATATTCTCTGGACATTTTACAAGTCTTTTCACTTCTTCTGAATGGGCCTTCTTGTAAGAATTAATCCCAACAAGTTCCGAGACCATAAGATTGGGCTGCAATGATTATATTTTCTGCTGCTGCACAAGCATCCTCAAGAGCAGTCTCTGCATCTTTTTCACAAAATATAAGAATGCCTGCTCCAGCCTCCCTCAAAAATCTTCCCCAAGGAGTAACCTCCGCAAGCTTATTTTTTAACTCCTTATCTGTTACTACCACAAAAACCCATGGCTGTTTATTATATCCCGATGGAGCAAGCCTTCCACAATCAATAAGATCCTCTAAAATCTCCTTAGGAACCTCCTTATCCAAATACTTCCTTACACTAACTCGAGATTTAATAGTCTTTATAGTCTCATTCATCTTGCCTGCTCACCTCTAAAGATTAATTTTCTTTTATATTCTAACACATGATAAAAATAAGATATGACTGTAAAGCTTACCTTTTATGATGGGGTAAACTGCATAGGGGGAAATAAAATACTCTTAGAAGATGGAGAATATGCTATATTTTTGGATTTTGGTATTAATTTTAATGAAGAAAACAAATATTTCGATGAATTTCTAAGACCAAGACAAATATTTGGAATTTATGATCTCTTACACTTAAATCTTCTTCCTCCCTTGAGAGGTCTTTACAGAGAGGATTTAGAACTTCCCAATATATGGGATAATTTTGAGGGGCATTTTCTTTACAGAAAAGTAGAACCCATTGCTATATTAATATCTCATGCCCATCTTGACCATTTAGGCTATCTACCATATATAACTCACCAAGTTCCGGTGATAACTTCTCTAACTTCCGCCCTCATAATTAAAAGCTTAGAAGACACAAGTAAAAATCTCTCTGACCTATGCTTTGTAAAACTTAAAAATGAAAGGGATGGAATTTTAAAAGCAGAAGAAAATATTATTTTTCAGAGAAAATATATTACATATTCAGAAAACCATAGTGATAAGGTATTCGAATTCTGGAAAAGAATAGAGAGAAAAAGGATAAACGAACTTCACGAAAACCCATTAGAAGTTAAAAACCAAAATTTAAAGATTGATCCCTTTGAAATTATGTTTTTCCCTGTAGACCATTCTATACCAGGAGCTGGAAGTTTTACTATAAAAACCTCCTCAGGGTGGATTGTATATACAGGAGATCTAAGACTCCACGGAAGAAATGGTCATCTCACAAAAGAATTTATTAATAAACTAAAACATATCGATGTAAAAGTACTCATATGTGAAGGAACTCACCCTGACATAGAAAAAATTTACACTGAAGATGATGTAAAAGAAAAAGCATTAGAAATAGTTAAATCTTGCCATCACTACGTGATTGCGGACTTTGGACCTCGAAATATTGATAGATTAATGAGCTTCTTAGAGATAGGAAAAGAAACAGGAAGAAGATTGGTTTTAACCCTAAAAGACATATATCTCCTTGAAAGCCTATCTTTTATAGGATATCCAGATCCTAAAAGGGATGAATTCATAACCTTCTATGAAAAACCAAAAGGAAACTATGACCCTTGGGAGAAAAATCTATTAGAGAGATACAAAGATATTCCTGGAAAGGCTGTAAACTCTAAAGATATAAGAAAAAAATCCACAAGATTACATCTTATGTATCTCCTATTACGATTTTCATCTTCTTTTGGACATATTACCTGACATGGGAGTATATATTTTCTCCTCAAGTGAAGCCTTTAACGAAGAGATGAAAATAGATCAACAAAAGATAGAAAATTGGCTGAAATACTTTAACTTAGAAATAAGAGGCAACCTTGTAGAAAAAAGAGAAGAGTCACCTCTCCATGCCAGTGGACATATTCACGGAGATGGCCTTTCAGAATTAATTTCTAATGCAAAACCCGAAATATTGATACCTGTACATAGCGAAAAGGCTGATTTTTTTGAAAAATTTAAAGATATTTGTAAGATCATTTACCCTGAGAAAGGTAAAGTTATTTACATTGATTAAAGAATAATTGTATAGCTTTTAGGGTAGAATAATTTAATAGTAAGGTTTATTATTTTTGACAAAAAAAATACTTTGTGTTAAAATTAGCCGAAAAAATGGAGAAAACTGTGTCGGTACTTGGTTTTTTACTTGCATTTTCTGAACATCTGGATAGTCAGCTGCCTGAAAATCGGAGACATTCCTCTCGGGTAGCCAACATATCCCTCGCTATAGCGAACTATTTAAATCTTTCTGAAAAATCAAAATATGACCTCGCTATATCTGCTCTTTTACATGATGCAGGCAATGGAAATAAAAACCATAATAACAATAATAACCACAAAGAAATTTCTGATCACGCTTTAAAAAGTAGTCTGTTTTTATCGGACATACCATTCTTAGAAAGAGCCTCTACCATAATAAAATATCATCATTTTCCTTGGAATTTAGGAAAAGGTGAATTTTATCAGGACGAGAAGATTCCCATTGAAAGCCAGATATTAAATCTTGCAGAACATATAGATGAAAGTTATGACAAAAGTAAATATATACTTAAGGAGAAAAATAAAATAATCAAAAAAATTAAAGAAAAAGGAGAGAAAATATTTAACCCTGATGTACTCAATGCCTTCTATGATCTTTACCCAAAAAGAATCCTTCTGGTTTGAGATAAATTATGACGACATAACTCCCCAAAACTTCTCATGTGATATAAAGCTTGATATAGATTCCTTTTTGCTCCTCTCTAAAGCCATTGCAAGAATTGTGGATTACAGAAGTAAAATTCAGGTAAGACATTCAAGGAATGTAGCAAATATAGCATCCTTTTTGGCAGGAAATTTAGGTTTTAATGATGAAAAAATAAAAAGAATAAGAATATCAGGGTATTTACATGATATTGGAAAAGTAGCTTTATCTTCAGAAATTCTACTTAAAGATGACAAATTAACAAGAAGAGAGATTGAATACATAAAAGTACATCCCTTTAAAACCTTTGTAACTCTTAAAAAATCTGTGCCCTTTGAAGACATAATAATATGGTCTTCCTACCATCATGAAAAATTAAACGGAAAAGGATATCCCTTTAGATTAAAGGGAAATGAAATTCCTACTGAAGCAAGAGTTGTAGCTATTGCAGATATATACTCTGCTCTTTTAGAGGATAGACCTTATAGAAAAGGAATCTCTGAAGCAAGAGCCATAAATTATATGAGAAAACTTGCAAGAGAAGGCTATATTGACAAAGAAATTTTTGGGGTTCTTTACGAAAACCGAGAAGAACTAAAATCAGTCATAAGATTATAACTTCTTAAAAACTTGATAAATACCACATTTAAGATACAAAGACTCAGGATGAGATAAAAGAATAGGATGATCTTTTGCTTGATATCGAAACTCTACCAAACGAAGAAGCCTATTAGCATCAAAACTCGCAGACTCTATAACCTTTTCAAAAAGCTCCCTAGTAACATGCTGAGAACAAGAACAAGTAATCAAAAATCCACCATCTCTAATTATCTTCATAGCCCTTAAATTTATCTCCTTATAACCTCTCAAAGCACCATCAAGATTTTTGGAGGATTTGGCAAAAGCAGGAGGATCAAGAATAACCACATCAAAGGTTTTTCCCTCTTTATGAAATCTCCTTAAAAGATCAAAAGCATTCTCTTCAATAAACTCTATTTTATCAATAAATCCATTAATTTTAGCATTCTCCTTTGCCATTTCTAAAGCAGTACTAGAAGAATCTACTGCTATAACTTTACTCGCCCCATATTTTAATGCATGAAGAGAAAATCCTCCTGTATAACAAAAAACATCAAGAACCTCTGCTCCATCCACCAATCCTTTTAAACTCGCTCTATTTTCTCTCTGATCCAAGAAATATCCTGTCTTTTGCCCATTTTCCACATCCACAATCATCTTTATCCCATTCTCTAATATCTCTACCTTCGTATCAAATTTTCCCTTCAAAAAACCCTTAACCTGAGGAAGTCCTTCTAATTCTCTTACCGAAACATCATTTCTCTCATATATCCCTATAGGATTAAAAATACTCATCTAATACCTCCACAATAACCTCTTTGAATCTATCTATACCAAGAGCCAAAGTCTGAATCACAAGCACATCAGAAAACTTATCTACGATAAGTCCCGGAAGAAAATCTGCCTCTGCAAAAACTACTCTACAAGAATCTACATCTACAACCTTTTTTCTATATTCCCAAGCCTTAAGGATTCTTTCTCTAAAGAAATCTTTGTTTATTTCTTCTTCCTTTCTTGTAACCACCCTTACTCTAATCTTTGAATTAGGATTTATAAAGCCTCTTCCTATAAAACTCTTACTAGAATCATAAATATCCACCACATCCCCTGGAGAAAAATCCCCCTCAACCTTTAATATCTCATTGTCATAAATCCAGGGATTTCCCCTAACTATCTTTGTATGTACACCCTTTTTTAAGCAAAACCTTAGCCCTTTCTGTCAAACTGACATCACCTCAAAAAGATTAATAATATTAAGATTATATAAAAAGATTTAGTTATGGTGAAACAGAATTTTTAGTTCCAGGAGTGCAGTAATAATTATATCGAAAAAGTATCAATAATCTATAGCTAATATTAAATGAGGTACTCTGAGACCAATTTTCTGAGCTTTGCGAAAGATCTAAAGGCCTTTTTCTCTCTAAAGAATACCTATAAAAATCTAAAATTCCATCTTCTCCATAACCACCCCAAGAACTTGAATAATTCACAAAATCCAATACAACACCATTACTATCCATTATTACAATCTGATCACTCGAATTTCTAAGGGAAACACCTGAATCACCAAGGCCTGAAAGGGAAGTTTTTATATAAACATAATTTGCAGGGAAATTATACCAACTATTTAAAGCAGAGTCCCTTCCACCTATTACAGCATAACCTCCAGGTGGTAAAGTCCATGTATTTGCAGAGCTAAAAATATTACCATTTATTCTCCAACCACTTAAATTTAATATTTTACCTGATGTATTATAAATCTCAACAAATTCATAATTTGTATCACTCAAAACAATACCTCCAGGTCTATACATAATCTCATTTATAACTACCACAGGCCTTAGACAATAAGAATAATAATAAGAAGCATTAACTGATACTCCATAATTCAAACAAGTGCTATTTCTCCAATTATTTGGATTATCAGAAGAGGCATTCAGATTTATTCTTACTAAAGAATAATACTTATTTTCTACAGGAGTTCCACCCCAGGAGGAATAATAATGAAATCTATCTATTAAATTCTGATTAGAATCCTCTAAACTTATATCTCCCTCATCATTAGGAAGCTCTGAATTTGATTTATACAACCCTCTTTGCTGAGTCTTGTAATAATAAAAATCTCCTGGCAAATTATACGTGTTCTCAAAATCAGAGTTACTTCCACCTATTATTGCATATTTTCCTGGAGGCAAATTAAAATCATTCTTAGGAATAACTGCATCTTGTATTTTTGTAGTACCATTTACTCTCCAATTTCTTAAATTTATAGTACTATTACTTCCATTATAAATTACCATAAATTCCATGTCCCTCACATCAGCAACTTTTGTGCCTCTCTTATCATAAATACAAGGATAATACATTATCTCCGTTATAACCACTCCTCCTGCCACCTTAGGAATTTCTGCTCTTAAAGCTATCATACTTGACATATTTCTTCCATCAGCCATGGTTATAGTAAAAGTTACTACCCTTACATCATAGGCATTAGTAGTATAGGTAAGATCATCTTTCCTACCAGAGAATACAATTTCATTTATTGGGCCTGCAAGAATTTGTCCATCAACCCCAAAATATTTCTTCCCATCATTTCCTGTTATTAATGAATAAGTATGGGTTACCCCAGTACTAAGTTCTATAGTAAGGGTATAAGTACTTATTGCTAAAACCCTTCTTCCCTGCCTTATATCTCGAGCAAGTCTATCCATTATCATATCAAGATTTGAGATAGATTCTCTTTCATCGGTTTTAAAGAAAAAAACATCGGTATATAGTTATAAAACATTGACTAACCCAAGGATAATTATCCCGATTATGAAAACGGTTATTAAAACCTCTATAAAACTTAAGCCTTTTAACCCATTTCTCATATTTTTCATAATTCAATATGTTCCCCCTTTAAAATCTTTCTTTAATTATTATAACATTTAAAAAACAGAAATTTCACTCTCAATCTTTACTTTTTTAGTATTAAATTATATAATGAATAGCTGAAATAAAACAAAGATGGGAAAAGGAGGTTTAAAAAATGGCAAATCTGGTAACCTTTAAAGCAAAGGGGCAATGGAAAGGCAATCTCAAAGTAGAGGTAAATATCAGAAATAAGTTCACAATCAATATGGATGAGCCACCCTCTCTTGGAGGTGAAGATACTGCTCCCAATCCTGTGGAAGTTGTTCTTGCCGCATTAATTGGATGTCTTGGAATTGTAATACCAGTGGTAGCAAAAGAAAAGAACATACCCTTAAACAGTATAGAGATTGAAACCGAAGGAGATCTAGATCCAAGAGGATTTATGGGAGATCCTACAGTTAGAGCAGGATATCAAGAGGTAAGGGCAAAAGTTAAAATCAACGCTCCTGTAGAGAGAGAAAAGATTGAAGAACTAATGAAAGAAGTAGAAAGAAGATGTCCTGTCTCCGATATAATAAGAAATCCCGTAAATCTTAAAATCAGCTTAGAGTAAACTAAAGGCAGTCCTGATGTATGTTGGTATCAGGACTGCCTTAACCTCAAAAACCTCATAACTTATTACTTTCTCTTTCCCTAAAATATCCCCATAAATCCTTATAGTGTTTGTATAAGATAATAGCAAAATTTCCTATATAAAAAAGAAGAAGATGAAGATCTTTAAAACCTGATAAAAAGATTTTGTAAAGCACATAAGGTAAGAGAAAAATATATCCAAGAAAAACCCTATAGGCATCTTCTCCCACGGTGGTACCTTTTGGTTTTATGAGAGTAAAAATAGTAAAAACAGTTCCAAGGATTGTTGGAGCCTCCCACTTAGTAAGAACAGACCAAGCTCCAAAAGAAACAGCTACTGCTTTACCACCTTTAAATCCCAACATGGGAGAGAAAGCATGCCCCATAACTCCAGAAAGAGCAGATAAAGCAATAATCAAATTATCTTTGACAATTCCCAAGGATATAAAAATCGCAAGAGGAAAAACTCCTTTAAGATAGTCAAGTAGTAGCGCCAAAACTCCATACTTCCAACCTAATGCTCTCCATAAATTAGAAGCCCCTGGATTTCCATCTCGTACCTGTGAAAGATCTACCTTCATTATCCTTGCTATAATGTAAGAGTACATGATGGAGCCTGAGAGAAATTGTAATAATATCACTAAAAGATTAACCCACACGAATTTTTCTCCCCTTCCATACTACAGTCCTAACAAAAAATACTCTTAAAATTGAATAAGTAAATACTAAGAGAAAAAACAAAAAATGTAATGGAGAAAAAAGAAAATCATACCACTTATAGTCTCCAAGTCTTCTCTGAATGACCGAAAATTGTATAGCGTAGAGAATATATAAAAAATTAAAAATCGTGTTTCTAAAATAAAAAATACTTCCATATACTCCAGTCATGTAAAGAAAAATTAGAAGAAAATTAATAATATTGATAGAAAAAGCACCCTTTGCCATATTTTTGCTAAATCCTTGAAATAGATCTTTAATCCCATGAGGATACATTCGAAACTTAATGTATTCTCCTACCCAAAAAATTGTTTACAGAAATACCCTCTTCTAAACATTTTTTAGCAAACTCCATATCCTCTACTATCTTATTCCTAACTTCCTTATGTCCTCCTACCCTTTCATAATCCTTTCTCGAAATCATCATGGCTGGACCAAAAGCTCCCTCTTTTTTACCTAAAAACGCCATAGAAAATACAGAGACTAAATTGAAAGCAAAATTTAGATGTTCGTAGAATTTTTCAAATCTCTGATAAGGCCAACAGGAAATTAAACCCCCATACCTCTCATAACTACTTAGCATTACCTCTATAAACTCACTACTCGGCTCTACATCAGCATCTAAAAATAATAAAATGTCCC
>Ga0065718_1004966_pt1 | contig 70035 bp, 76 predicted proteins | sample GBSCel77sediment_2_FD_59105 | JGI IMG/M metagenome (GOLD analysis project Ga0065718, IMG submission 59105) | Hot spring sediment microbial communities from Great Boiling Spring, Nevada - cellulolytic enrichment CS 77C v3 (version 3) | ecosystem: Environmental > Aquatic > Thermal springs > Hot...
AAAATAATACAAATTTGGGTACAAAATATTGCAAAAAGAAAACAATATTATCTATTGAGATTAAAAGCCATAATTATAAACTATAACTAAAAGTTCTTAACTGAAAGTAAAATTAAAAAACGAAAAGGGTAAGGAGATGTGGTAAAAGAATTTCTAAAAAAGGAAAGGTACAAAAGAATTATGATTAGTGCTATAGTTTTTTTTACTTTGATCTTGCTAAATTACAGTAATGTATTTGCAGAAAATACAGTTACGTATGTTGAACTTCCAGTTAAAAAGGTAAGACAGGCATATTCAAATTGGTGCTGGGCAGCAGGGTGTGAGTCGATATTGTACTATTGCAAAAACTATTTAGGTTTTGGGAGAGAGGCAACACAGTGGGAGATAGTAAGATATATTTATGGAAATTACGTTAATGAAAGAGCAACCAGGACCCAGATTCAAGATGCTCTGAGGGGTTATGACGTTGGTTCTCGGTTAATGGTTCCTCTCAGTGGTTCTGTTATAACATATGGGCAGATAATACAGCAGATAACATATTACAGAAGACCAATCGGAATGATTGTTCCAAGTCATTTTGCAGTTCTTTGTGGAGTATGGCAGTATTATGATGTTAATGGGTATTTGCAAAATTATACAATTGTAATGGACCCTGCAAAAGGAGAGTTAGTTTATATACCTGATGCAGAGTTAAGAAATGATAATAGTTATTGGGATTTATCTGAGGCATTGAGAATACTTGCACCTGGCGAAATATTGTAATAAAATGAGGAGGAATGATTCATGAGATATTGGAAATTAGTTATTGGAATTATAACACCTTTGATATTCACAATATGGCTTATACCGACAGCTGTTAGTGCGAGTTTTGTTATTGATCATAATGATGAAGTAAATAAACTCAGAAGACAGTTTGCGGCTGAAGGAATGCTCAGAGCCTTTTTAACAGGTCCGATGGAAAAAAGTGAAAGCTATAAAAAAGATATTGCTTCTGTAATTGGTTTTCAAGGTCCTTATGATATTGAAAAATTTAAGGTAAGTGAGGAATATCTATATATTGAACCATTTAACTTTCCTGTTATAAATAAAAATAGAAAAAATAAGGCAGATTATATTTATATTAGCAACAAATTAAAAGAAAAAGTAAAAAATTTAAAATTTAACTCCTGGAAGGATACGCTAAATACTGAGTTTGTTGAAAAAGGTTGGGCACGAATAATATTTTATGATAACAAACCTGTTGGTTATATGTTGATTAAATTTTATGAAGATACAGGGGATTATAAAATTTTTGAGTTTAGTCCTGTATCTCCTGAATTGGGCGAAGCGGTTGAAAATATGAAAAAATTTCTAACTGATAAAGGTTTAAACCCCAGGGTAAAAATTTTTTATCCAGGTTTTTGGCGAGGAGAGTCTTTATATGTGGTATCAGATGACGGTAATTGGTGGGCGGTAGGGGTAAAAGGATTTGAGGATAAGATACGTGNTTTTAATGTNATAAAAGACGCATTAAANAAAAGACCAAAAGAGATATTAGATGANGTTGAAAATTATGGCAAACTATTGAAGGAAGCGCCTGAAAAAATTAAAATTGGAGGACCTCCATATCCGCCTTTGTACGAGGTTATAAAAAATGAAGAAGAAAGAAGAAAAAATGTATTAAGAGCTATATTATTACTCATTGGAACAGGGGTTCTTGTTCTTAGTATATTATTAGCTAAGAAAAATAAGTTTAAGCAGTTGTGTAATCAACTTTAAAAGTTAACAATTGATTTGGTATTAGCAGGAGTAAATATAACAAAAAGAGGATGTTCTTAAACAAAGGGCATCCTCTTTTATTGCGCAACTCAGGAATTTTTGATAAAATAATTCTAAAAATGCTTTGAATCACTATATAAGAGAGTTGATAATTTTTTCTTTATGTTTATAGTTGTGTTTGTATTTCAGTATTTTAATAGTCCTGCAAATAAAATTTTTGTTATCCTTGTTGGTTGCAAATTATATCTGTAAGAGTATATTTTCGTTCGAAGATTAGTTGGTAAGTTGTTGTATTACAATTTTTCTAAACTAAATTTGGGGATAAGACGAAGGTGAAAAAAGTTAATTAGAACAAAAATTTGATAATAGAAGGTGCTTTGAAAGTGATAAGAAGAAATAAAATTGATATTAATCATGCTAAAGAAGTTATTAAAGATTTGGGTGCATTTTTCAACAGGTTTGGTAACAAGGTTGTTGTTGCTTATCTTTTTGGTTCATTTGCAATGGAAACGTATAGTTTGCTTTCTGATATAGACATAGCAATTTTATTTGACAAACAACTTTCCAAAGGAATAGTGGAAGAACTTGAAAATGAAATTCTTGATGGGCTTATGAAAGTATTTAAAACTGATGAAATTGATCTTGTTATTCTCAATAATGCACCTTTGTCTGTTAGATATGGAGTTTTAAAAACTGGGAAGATAGTTTACTGTAGTAATATAGAAAAAATAGTTGACTTTCAAACAGAAGTCATTTCAAAGTATCTTGATATAAAGCCTTACAGGGAAGAATTTTATAGGGAATTTTTTAGATCTTTGTAAAGATTTATCGAAAGGAGCCTGTTTTTAAGATATGGATGAAAAAATATTATTTTATTTAAAGCTCTTGAAAAAATATACCGAGTTGTTAAAAGACATATCAAAAGTTGATTTTGAAGAATATATAACAAATGAAATCTTAAAAGGTGCAGCGCAGAGGTATTTGCAAGTTGCAATTGAAACATGTATTAACATTGGTAATAGAATAATTTCAATAGAACAAACAAAAAGCAAAAATATAAGAACACCTGAAACGTATGCAGATATATTTTTAACATTAGTTCAATTAGGCATTATTAATGATGAATTTAGCAGAAGGCTTTTTCAGATGGCAAAATTCAGAAATAAACTGGTACATCTTTATTGGGAAATTGACGATAACTTGGTTTATAAGTTTTTGAAAGAAAATACAAAAGATTTCGAGGAATATATTTGTTGCATAAAAAAGTATGTCCAAAATAATTGATACTTTTACAATTAATTGTTATGGTTAATGTTATTAAGGTAAAAGATGGATTTAGATGCCAATATTGTTTCATTGATACTCTCATATGTTGGAAAATAGTAGTGTCTATCTAATTATTACAAACAAATGTTTGGTATTGTAGATTCAGCAAACATCAGCTATAATAACAATGCATCTTATATATGGGCCATTAGCTCAGCAGGCAGAGCACCAGCCTTTTAAGCTGGGTGTCCCGCGTTCGAGTCGCGGATGGCTCACCATCTTCAAAAGCATAAGCCCTTGAAAAAAGGGCTTTTTTGTTTATATTGAAAAATGAAGTTTGCTGTGATAAAGTTTTAATAAAAAAAAGGAAAGGAAAAGCTATATAAAAAATGCTTGCAAAAGTTTTGACATCTTCTTACCTTGGCATAAAAGGATATATTGTTACAGTCGAAACAGACATGTCAAATGGCCTTCCGGGTTTTGATATAGTTGGTCTTCCTGATGCAACTATTAAAGAGGCAAAAGAAAGAATCAGGATGGCAATAAAGAACAGCGGCTTTGATTTCCCAACCAGAAAAATAGTTGTTAATCTTGCACCTGCAAGCACCAGAAAGGAAGGCTCATCTTTTGATCTGCCTGTAGCTATTTCTGTGCTAAAGTCGTCTGAACAGATAAATCCTAAAATAAGTCCATATGAGATTGCAATAATTGGAGAGCTTTCTCTTGATGGAAGTGTCAAGAAGGTAAATGGAGCTTTACTTATGACAATCGCAGCTCTGGAAAATGGTATCAAAAAGATTATTGTTCCTTATGAGAACAGGGCAGAATGTAGCGTTGTGAGAGGAATTGATGTTTTTCCTGTGAAAACTTTAAAAGAAGCTGTTGAGATTTTGGATGATCCTCAGAATGCCGCTTCCCATAAAGTTGAAATGGATGATATGAATCTTCTTGAGGCTTTTACATATGATATTGATTTTTCAGAGGTCAAAGGTCAAGAATATGTCAAAAGAGCAGTTGAGGTAGCAGTGGCGGGAATGCATAACCTTCTTTTGATAGGTCCACCGGGAAGCGGTAAAACCATGATTGCTCAGCGTATTCCCACAATTTTGCCACAAATGACCTTTGAAGAGAGCCTGGAAGTAACAAAAATTTACAGCTGTGCAGGGCTTTTGAAAGATGGTCAGGCACTTGTCACTGCAAGACCTTTTAGAAGTCCTCATCACACCTCTTCCTCAATTGCTATAATTGGTGGAGGTAAGGTTCCAAAACCAGGAGAGGTCTCACTTGCACACAATGGAGTTTTGTTTTTGGATGAGTTTCCCGAATTTGATAAAAAGACAATAGAGGTTCTTCGCCAGCCCCTTGAAGATGGGTATGTGACAATTTCAAGGGTCAACGCATCTATTGAATATCCTGCAAGATTTATGCTTGTTTGTGCAATGAATCCTTGTAAATGTGGTTATTTTTTGTCAGATGAAAGGGAGTGTACGTGCACACCTGCTCAAATTAAGCAGTATCTTGGAAGGATTTCTGGTCCAATTTTGGACAGGATTGATGTTCAGGTTGAGGTGAAGTCTGTAAAGCTTGAAAACTTTAATTCCTCGATTTGTAAAGATTCAGCAGCTATGAGAAAAGAAGTAGAAAGAGCAAGACAAATTCAGCTTGAAAGGTTTAAAGGGCTTGGCATATTTTATAATTCTCAAATGAAAGGGTCTCTTGTAAACAAATTTTGTAAACTTTCAAAGAAAGACAAGCAGCTTCTTGAAAAGGCATTTAATACCCTGGGACTGTCGCTTAGAGGATATACCAAAATTTTAAAGGTTGCAAGAACAATTGCTGATTTGGAAGGCAGTAGCGAGATAAAAGCAGAACACCTGCAAGAGGCAATCTCTTACAGGCTCTTGGAAAGAAGGCTTATTTAAAAGTTTTAGCAATACTTCTTTTTATTACAATGTTAATAATTTCAGCTATAAAGAAAATGAGTACAAATATCAAAACTGTTGCTCCACCTGGAGGTATATCAATATAATATGATGCAGAAAGTCCTGCTAATATTGCAAACAAAGATATCAAAAGCGACCATATTTGAAGATATTTAAAATTTTTTGCAAATCTCATTGCTATTGCTGTAGGAAAGACAAGCAAGCTTGAAATAAGAAGCCCGCCTACAATTTTTAGCGAGACTGCTATTATTGTTGCTGAAATTATGTTTAAAGAAAAATCGAGTAATTTTGTATTTACTCCCGAGACCTTTGCGCTAACTTCATCAAATGTAGCAAGAATAAGTTTTTTTCTGAACATGGCTATAAAAGTGACTGTTACAAGGCATACTGCAAGGATGATCCACATATCTTCATTTCCAATTGTGACTATGCTTCCGAAAAGGAAGCTCATTAAGTTGCTACTGCTTTTTAAAATTCCAAACAGAACTGATGCAAGGCCCAGGGCAGTGATTGAAACAAGAGCAAGAGATACTTCTTCAAACCTTTTAAATCTTGATTTGAAATACTCAATAGCTAAGGCAAATGCAACTGTTGAGAAAATTGCGCCAATGGTTGGACTGAAATTAAATAGCAGTGCCGCTGCAACGCCAACAATTGCTGTGTGTGAAAGAGAGTCTCCCATCTGTGAAAACCTCTTGAGTACAAGAAAGTTTCCTGCAAGCGAGGTCATAATGCTAACCAGCACACCTGCTAAAAAAGCTCTTTGCATGAATTCGTACTGAAGCACAATATCACATCCCGACATTTTACTGTTTTTTAATAAAAGAGTGTTTATGAGCAATTTTCTTAATCTTATATTTATAGACACTTTCGTATTTTTCAGGTGAAAAGTCTTTTGCGCTGCAAGCTGTGTAAATTGTTCCCTCACCCATACAAATAATTGAATCTGCGTGTTGAGTTACAGCATACACATCGTGTGTTACCATCAATATTGTGGTACCTTCTTTCTTTTTCTCTCCAAGAATTTCAAAAAGAAGCTGCTCAGAGAGACTGTCTATCCCAACAGTTGGTTCATCTAAAAGAAGTATTTGTGGGTCGGATATAAGCGCGCGGGCTAAAAACACTCTTTGCTGCTGTCCGCCAGAAAGCTCACCTATGAGCCTGTTTTTGAGCTGCTTTATTTGAAGCTTTTCTAAGATGCTTTCGGCTTTTTCTAAGTCCTGTTTTGAAAATCTCTGAAACAATCCCTTTTTTGGCACCAGTCCTAAAAGTACAGTTTCAAAAACGCTCAAAGGGAAGCTCTGGTTAAAATTTGTCACCTTTTGAGGAACAAAGGATATTTTCTGCTTATCCTGCGGGGTAAGATGCTGTTTGCCAAATATTAGTCTTTTTCCACTTGTAGGGGTGTAAATCCCTGAGATTATATTCAAGAGTGTGGTCTTACCAGAACCGTTTGGTCCGACTATGGCAGCAAACTCACCTTTTTGAACTTTGAGGTTTATGTCTTTTAGAATTCTTTTCTGGTCAATATAAAAGTTTACATCTATAAGTTCAATCATTCTGGTTTTCTCTCCCGCAACATTTATTTTAAAACCATCTCAAATGCTTTTAAGTTCTTTTCCATAAGGCTGAGTATTGTCTCATTTCTTGCTTGAGATGAATTTACAATTCCCATTCCATAGATGTTTACAATTTTGATGCCAGTATCTTTTGAGATGGTCTTTACAGCAGGCAAATTTTCATTTGGGTCAACAAGAATGTATTTTATGTTCTTTTCCTTTATAAGCTGAACAATCTCTTTCATTTTTTGAGCCGAGGGCTCTTCTTCTTCATTCACACCTGTAATTGAATACTGCTTGAGGTTATAGTCTCTTGCTAAGTATCCAAAAGAGGGATGAGCAATTAGAAATTCTTTTCTTTTTGAGTTTTTCACAACAGAAGAAAATTCCTTATCAAGTTTATCGAGACTTGCAATTAGCTTTGAAGCATTTTCTTGGTAATAACTTTTGTTTTTTGGATCCAAGCTTGTCAGGGCATACTCAATGTTTCTTGCTATTTTCTTTAAAAGTCTTGGTGATGTCCATATATGAGGGTCGCTATCTATAAACTCTATACCTTCAGATGCTCTAAAAATTTTGACGGTTGTTCCCTCAAGAGGTTTTTTAACCCATTCATCAACAAGCCCGAGATATATCACTGCTTTTGCTGATGTAAGTCTGGCAATGTCACGTGAAGACGGTTCAAATGAGTGAATCTCCGCACCGTCCTTTACAAGCTTTTCAACTGTCAGTTTCTGTCCTGCTATAAGTTTTGTAATAGAATACAAAGGATAGATAGTAGTGTAGATTGTGCCTTTGGTGGTAGTTAAAGCTTCATTTTTACATCCACTCAAGAAAACTATAATGCTAACAAGCAGAATTATAAATAGCAGTTTTATCCTCTTCATTATTCTTCCCTCCCACAACATTTATCGCATATCCCATACACTTCCAAATTGTGATCCAGAATTTTAAAGTTCATTTTGTTTAGTTCTTCTTCAATTAGATTTATTTTACAGTCTACAATTTCGGCTTTTTCATGGCACTTTATACATACAAAATAGTGATGATGGCTACTTTTCTTTATTTCGAAAAAATGCTTTCTATTGATAGTAGATTTTACTGCTATACCATTTTGAACAAAAAGTTCAAGGTTTCTATATACAGTTGCGAGGTTAATTTTGAAATTTTTGTTTTTTAGCATATTAAGTATTTCATCAGCTGATAAACATTGATTTGAACTATTTAAAACCTTGTATATTTCAATCCTTTGCCAAGTAGCTTTGATATTGTGTAAATTTAAAATAGACTTAATGTCCTGGTTTATCATTCCTTCCACCTACTTGCAAATAGTTTGCAACTAAATATATTATACATAATATTTTAAGAAAAACAAGAGTTGACTAAGAAAAAGAAAGCAAAGTTTTAAAAATATATTTGACAAATGAAGAACAAAAGCTTATAATAGTAATATCGCAAATATATCCAATAAGAGGTGATATGGTGCAAAAGAGGTGTTTATCAGTTATAATAATTTTGATTGTATGTTGTGTATGTTTACTACCTTCATTTGCAAATACAAGTAGCTGGAGTTTTACGATGGATTATCGATACGTAAATGGAGCTGAAAATGGTATATATCATAAAATGGATGCTGGGAAAATGAGCATAAGTGGGAAAATATGGATTTATTCTAAAGATAGCTGGTTTGGTAAAACTCCAAATAGAATTAAGTATGAAGTTTGGAAATCAAGTTTTGGACTTGATGAAAATGTTGGAAAGGGAGATGTTATACCACAATTACCTGAAGGAACAGAAGTCGAGTTTTCAAAATCTTTTGGAGAACAAAAGTCAGGACAATATTATCTTGTATTTTACAAAATAGATGATGATGGATACAATATAAAAGGTAGTGGAATTTTGAAGACAGAATAAACTATTGTTGGTGAAAGTAGTGGTGCAAAGTGTTAGACTTTGATATTTCTATATGGCTATTAGGAATACTCCTGTTGATAATGTACTGTATTTGTTTGAGAAAAAAAAGAAATGAGGAGTTCATCTTTGTTTTTTTCAATGCATTGTTCTTGATATATATCTTACAGGTATTAAGGTTTACTATATTCCCAATTCCTATCTTTTCACCAACCATTAGAGAAATATCTTCAAAGATAGATATTCTCTCAACAATGAATATAAAACCATTTGCTAATATTACTTTAAATAGACAATTTTATTATAACATTTTGCTTACAATTCCTTTTGGTTTTTTATTGCCACTATTAAGAAATAAGTCAATAAAAAAGGTATTATTAAAAGGTATGGCTTTTTCAATAAGTATTGAATTACTTCAACTACTTATTTCTTTTTTGATAAAATTCCCATACAGAACATGTGATATAAATGATATTATTTTAAATACCTTTGGTGTTTTTATGGGCTTTGTTTTATGGAAACTGTTTACCGTTATTTTAAAAGCAATTACAAAAAAATTGAATTGGAAAAATGACAAGTTTATTAACTATATTTTGGGGCAAAATAATATTTAGATAAAAGTGGCTGGCTAAAAATATTTTGAGTGCTTATTATTTAATTATGTTCAAACAAATATTATAAAGAAGGGACTACCCCAACATCTTATTGGACAGTCCCTTTTTCTTTTTAATTTTAAAACTCGATTTTCAATAATAATAAATAAAAAACTAAGTTGCAGAATAAAGTAACTTTAAATCATTTGCAAATATTTCAACCTTAGCAAGGTCACAAATAAGAGCTTTTAAAAATGGGTATTTTTCAAACACATCTGCTTTAATTGAATAAATTCTTTTTTGTGCCTGGTTTCTTGCTTCTATAAGCCCCACATTCTTAAGATAAGCAAGGTGGCGCGACACCTTTGGCTGACTTTCTTGGATTAACTTTACTAAACTACTTACATTTTGCTCACTGTGGGCTAATATATTTAATATTCTAAGTCTTGTTGTGTCTGACAATGCGTAGAGTATTTCATTTAACCTTGTCATTTTCTCTCCCCTTCGTACAAAAGAGTATGACAATTAAATTATAGCACGTTTTTGAACAAAAATAAACATACTTATATACACATATGCATATATAAATATTGACACATTTTACGAAAAAGAGTTATAATAAGAGCGAATAAAAAAGAGGGAGTGGGAGGAAATGGAACTTCCAAAAAGAGTGATAGGCGAAGCAGTATTAAAACAGGTGATTAGGTATCTTTCGAATAACCCCGAAGAGAATATGGGCAAGATTTTGGAACTTACAGAAAAGATAGTAAGGCGTGAGAGGGATAAGTGGTATATACAGAGTGCAAAGAAGTATTTGCTTGACCCCAATAGTTCTTGGCATCACTATGCAATGAGGATTATTAAGGAGACAAATCCAAAAGTTCGTGAGAGAATTCTTATTAATTTCTTTTTGAATGCTGGTTTTATTGGAGTTCCCAAACAACTTGAGCTTATCAAGAAGTATGATATAAACATTCCTTATGCAGTATTAATAGACCCGACAGCTGCTTGCAACTTGCACTGCAAAGGCTGCTGGGCAGGAGAATATCAAAAGGCTGCTAAACTTGATTATGAAATCTTAGACAGAGTAGTAAAAGAAGCTCAAGAGATAGGAGTATACTTTATAATCTTCTCAGGTGGAGAGCCACTTTTAAGGAAAGACGATATTTTAAAACTCTGTGAAAAATATGAGGATACAGTATTTTTGTCATTTACAAATGCTACTTTGATTGATGATGATTTTATTGAAAAGGTTGCAAAAGTGGGCAACCTGGCATTTGCAATTAGCATAGATGGATTTGAAAAGTCAACAGATGAAAGACGTGGCCAAGGTGTATTCAAGAAGGTTGTAACTGCAATGGAAAAGCTCAAAGAAGCAGGCGTTGTGTTTGGATTTTCAACCACATATCACAGATACAACGTTGAAGAGGTATCTTCTGATGAATATATAGATTTTTTGATAGAAAAAGGAGCAAAGTTTGGATGGTACTTTACTTATGTCCCTGTTGGAAAAGATGCAGATATCTCTTTCATGGCAACGCCAGAGCAAAGAGCTTACATGTACAAGAGAATAGAAGAAATAAGATGGTCAAAACCGATATTTGTGCTTGATTTCTGGAACGATGGAGAACCTGCTGGTGGATGCATTGCAGGCGGAAGAAGATATCTTCATATCAATGCAAACGGTGATGTTGAACCTTGCGCATTTATCCATTTTTCAAATGTCAATATAAAAGAATGTTCGCTTTTGGATGCTTTAAAATCTCCACTGTTTATGGCATACAGGAGGAATATTCCATTTAATGAGAACCATCTGCGACCATGTCCTATGATAGACAATCCGCTCAAGCTCAAAAAGATTGTTGAAGAATCTGGTGCACGTCCAACTCAGATTGGTGGTGAGACAGAAACAGCTGAAGAACTTGCAAACAAACTTATCGAATATTCAGAAGCTTGGGGCAGGGTTGCAGATAAGCTTTGGGAGCAGAGAAAACAAGGTATTCCTCAGAACAAAGTTGATTTATCTGTAATTCAAGAGATCAAAAGTTAAAGTTGGCGAAAGAGATTGTAGTTAAAGCAAGCTATTTCCTGAGAAAGGGATAGCTTGCTTTTTTTGTCAAACATTTGACAAGAAGATTTCCACCTCTTTAATGTGGGAGATGAATTGCTAAAAGTATGATACAATATTTTAGGTGATTGAAGAACTTCTTTGTGATAATATACGAAAAAAGAAAGCTTTCTTATGTTTTCATTTTCAAAAAATTGGTATTATCAACAAGATTAAAAAACAAAACCGGTGGTGAAAATTTTTATGAAAAAGATAAGAGAAGGTGTTTACACAAACGACTATGCAATTTTTTTTATGACAGAAGAGATTTTAAAAGACCTTGACGAAGGGGTATTGCAGCAAGCAAAAAATGCAGCCCAGATTCCAAATGTAGAGTTTTTGGGATACACACCAGATGCGCACATAGGTAAAGGTACTTCAATTGGTACAATAATTGTATGGGATATGTCAAAGGCATGGATTTCACCAACAATTGTTGGTGTTGATATAGGCTGTGGTATGAGGTTGATACTAACAGGCAAGTTTGCAGATGATGTAGATAAAGTACTTTTAAAGAAAATAATGGATGAGGTAGAAGACTTGATTCCAACAGGTGTTGGGAAGAAAAACAAAAAGATAGCACTTTCCAGGGCAAAATATGAAGAATATCTTCAAAATACAGAGATTGATAAAGACATTTCGGACAGGATGGTTCCTATTTATGATTTTGACCTTGATACAATTCCGGATGAGGCTTATGAGATTGGCAAAGAGCAGTTTGCAACCCTTGGTGGAGGAAATCACTTTATAGAGTTTCAAAAACTTCATGTGCTGGACAAGGATATAGCGCAGAAATGGGGACTTTTCGATGGGCAGTTTGTAGTGATGATACATTCTGGTTCGCGAAGATTTGGAGCAGTCATTGGCGATTATTATCAGAAGAAATTTAAAGATGTAATGAAATCAAAGGGGATCACCACACCAGATCCACAGCTTACCTTTTTGCCAATTGACAACAAGGTTGCAAAAGATTATATTAAAGCTATGCAGTCAGCTGCTATATATGCAAAGATAAATAGACATTATATGAGCAATTTCATAATATCAGTCTTAGAAAAACACTCAATTGACGCTTGGGTTTTGTACGATGTTGCACATAACATTGCATACATGGAGAGATTTGCAAACAGAGAAAAACTTGTAATAAGAAAAGGGGCAACAAGAGCACTCCCACCAAACCATTATTTGATTCCGAATCCTAAATTTGCTGATACAGGACATCCTGTAATATTGCCGGGCAGCATGGGTTCAAGTTCATATCTGATGAGGGGGATACAGGACAATATAATAAGCTATCATACTGTAAACCACGGTGCAGGCAGAGTTTTGTCGAGAACTAAGGCAAAAAAGACAATTTCCATCGAAGAATTTTCAAAGGCATTGAGACAGGGTCAGAATGGAGAGATACTTATAAACACTAAAAACCTCAAAGACTTTTTGGATGAAAGTCCACAGAGTTATAAAGATATTGAAGTTGTAATAAATTCGGTTATTACATCGCGGCTTGCTCTTCCTGTTGCTAAAATGGAACCGCTCGGGGTTATTAAGGGAAAGGATTAATATTACAAATTGGTTTGAGATGAGGGAGAAGATGAACAGGGAAGATCTAATTTATTCTTTATGGCTTTACAGCATAAAAGGGATAGGGCCTAAAAAGTTCAGACAAATAAAAAATAAATACAGAAGTCTAAAAGAGGCATACTTGAACAGAAAAGATTTAGAAGTAGAAGGTATTTTTGGACATCTTAAAGATGAGATAAAAGATTCTGATACAAGAAAAGCTGAAAAAATTCTTGAATTTTGTGAGAGAAATAGTATAAATATAATACTTGAAGACGATAGACTGTATCCTGACGAATTCAAAATTTTTGACTATGCACCAGTTATGCTATTTGTAAAAGGAGATGCAAAGCTTCTTAGATTTCCATATAAAATATCAATGGTGGGTACACGAGAACCTACTTATTATGGCAAAAGAGTTGCAAAAGAACTGGCAAGTTTGCTAGCTTCCCTGGGAATTGTGGTTGTTAGCGGAATGGCAAGGGGTATTGACAGTTTTTGTCATGCAGGTGCACTTGAAAATGGTAAAACCATAGCAGTTTTGGGCTGTGGAGTTGATATTGTATATCCAAAAGAGAACTTGAAACTCTACCGCCAGATTATAGAAAATGGATGTGTTGTGTCTGAGTTTTTGCCAGGCACTTTTCCTGAGAAAATGAACTTTCCACAGCGAAACAGGATTGTTGCAATGTTTTCACCATGTTTGGTTGTTATTGAAGCATCCACTAAGAGCGGAACTTTTTCGACAGTTGATTTTGCTTTAGATCAGGGGAAAGAGGTGTTTGCAGTACCTGGGAACATCTTTTCGCAAAAGAGTAGCGGCACAAACAGGCTCATAAAAGAAGGTGCAAGGATTATATGTTCATATGAAGATTTTCTTGATGATATTAAGGAGATTTATTCTTTAAAACCTGCTCAGCTAAGTTTTGCTGACAGAGATGATGAAGAGGAGCTTACAGAGGATGAGAAAGTAGTAATAAAGCTTTTAAACGAAAATGGAGATATGCATGTAGAAAATTTAATTATGCTAACAGGATGGGATGCTGGTAAAGTTGCAAGTTTAATTACTTCACTTGAGATAAAGTCAAAGATTGTAAGAACACGAGGTAATATGATTTCTAAGCTTTAAAAAATCTACTTACAGGGGGTAATTTGCTGTTGAAAAAACTTGTCATTGTTGAGTCACCTGCAAAAGCTAAAACAATTGCGAAGTATCTTGGCAAAGAATTTAAAGTTGAGGCTTCAATGGGACATGTCAGAGACCTTCCAAAGAGCGATTTGGGGGTTGACATAGAGAATGGTTTTGTACCTAAGTATATCAATATTAGAGGTAAGGCAGATGTTATAAACAGACTAAAAAAGTCGGCAGAAAGTGCAGAAAAAGTTTATCTTGCAACAGACCCCGACAGGGAAGGTGAGGCAATTTCGTGGCATCTGGCAACTATTTTGGGACTTGATGTAAATGACAATGTTAGGATTACATTCAATGAGATAACCAAAAAAGCTGTGCAGGAATCTTTGAAAAATGCAAGACCAATTGACCAGAACCTTGTCAATGCCCAGCAGGCACGAAGAGTTTTAGACAGGCTTGTGGGCTACAAGCTCAGTCCGTTTTTGTGGGAAAAAGTCAAAGGTGGACTTTCTGCAGGAAGAGTGCAGTCTGTTGCGACAAGGCTTGTGGTTGAAAGGGAAGAGGAGATAGAAAATTTTAAGCCTGAAGAGTACTGGACGTTAGAAGCAGTATTTAAAAAAGACAATCAGGAGTTTAAAGCAAAGTTTTATGGAGATAAGAAGGGGAAGATTGAGCTTAAAAACCAAGGTCAGGTCCAGGAGATTGAAGAAAAGATAAAAAATAAGAAGTTCAAGGTTGTAAAGATAAAGGTATCGGAAAAAAAGAAAAATCCGCCACCACCTTTTATCACAAGTACACTTCAGCAGGAGGCATCAAGAAAATTAAGGTTTACTCCTGCAAAAACAATGGCAATTGCCCAGATGCTATATGAGGGTGTTGAAATAAAGGGAGAAGGAAGTATAGGTCTTATAACATATATGAGAACAGATTCTACAAGAATTTCTGAGGAGGCCCAGCAGGCAGCGAGAAATCTTATTATGCAGAAGTTCGGTAGAGAATATCTTCCCGAAAAGCCGAGGGTTTACAAAACAAAAAAAGATGCACAGGATGCTCACGAGGCTATAAGACCCACCTATTTAGAGATGGACCCTGAGAGTATAAAAGATTCTCTGACACCTGATCAGTACAAGCTGTACAAACTCATTTATGACAGGTTTTTAGCGTCGCAGATGGAAAGCAGTATATATGATGTTCTTTCAGCCGAGCTTGAAGTGGAAGGCTATGTTTTCAGGCTCACAGGGTCAAAACTCAAGTTTGCAGGGTTTATGGAAGTTTATGTCGAAGGTAAAGATACAGAGGATGAGGAGGAGGAGAGTCAACTTCCGGAAATTAGCGAGGGAGAAGTTTTAAAACCTATTAAACTTGAGAGCAAACAGCATTTTACTCAACCGCCTTCTCGCTATACAGAAGCAACCTTAATAAAGGCTTTAGAAGAAAAAGGCATAGGGAGACCAAGCACGTACGCTCCAACAATCCAGACAATTCTGGAAAGAGGATATGTTGTCAAAGAAGACAGGTTTTTAAAACCAACAGAGCTTGGCAAACTTGTAACAAATATACTCAAAGAATATTTCAAAGACATAATAGACATTGAATTTACTGCAGAGCTGGAGAGCAATCTTGATAAAATTGAGGAAGGAAAACTTGAGTGGACAGATGTTGTAAGAAAATACTACCAGCCGCTTGAAAAGGAGCTTGAAATAGCACGAAATACTATGAACAAAGTCAAAGTAGAGGATGAAGAGACAGATATTGTATGTGAAAACTGTGGTAGAAAAATGGTTATAAAGAAAGGAAGGTTCGGAAAGTTTTTAGCGTGTCCAGGATATCCTGAATGCAAAAACACAAAACCCTATTACGATTACCTTGATGTGTTGTGTCCAAAGTGCGGCAAAAGGGTAATAGAAAAGAAGTCCAAAAAAGGCAAAAGATATTACACGTGCGAAGGATATCCTGACTGTGACCTCATTTTGTGGGAAAAGCCAGCCAAAAGCTGTCCAAAGTGTGGCAGTCTCATGTTTGAAAAGGGCAGGAAAGGGAATAAAAAGCTTGTATGTTCAAATGAAAATTGCCTGTATGAAGAAAAAATAGGGGAAAAAGGTGAGTAGGCATAATGGAAATTGTAGTGATTGGAGCAGGGCTTGCAGGTGTTGAGGCAGCAAATGCAATCACAAAGTTTGGATTAAAAGTAAAGCTCTTTGAGATGAAACCTAAAAAGTTTTCTCCGGCGCATAAGATGGAGACATTTGCAGAGCTTGTTTGCAGCAATTCTTTAAAGTCTAAGCTTTTAACAAATGCTTCTGGGCTTTTAAAAGAAGAGATGAAGGTGTTCGGTTCGCTTGTGATGGAAGCTGCCCGGGCAACATCAGTTGAAGCAGGGCAGGCTTTGGCAGTTGACAGGTATAAGTTTTCAGAGTATATAACCCAAAAGATAAAGCAAAATGAACTTATTGAAGTTATTCATGAGGAAGTAACAGAAGTTCCAAAAGACAAGATAGTAGTGATATGCACTGGACCACTTACAACAGAAAGTCTTCTTTCTGATATTTCAAAGCTTTGTGAAAGCAAAAACCTTTATTTTTTTGACGCTGCAGCGCCAATTGTGCTCAAAGACTCTATAGACTTTTCAAAAGCGTTTTTTGCCTCGCGCTACAACAAAGGTTCAAATGATTATATAAACTGCCCAATGACAAAAGAAGAATATGAAAGATTTTACTGGGAACTTGTTAATGCTGAAGTTATTGAAGTAAAAGACTTTGAGAAAGACCTGCTGTTTGAAGGTTGCATGCCCATTGAAGAGATGGCAAGACGTGGTATTGACACAATGAGGTTTGGTCCGCTAAAGCCGGTGGGAATTATTGATCCTAAGACTGGCAAGATGCCGTACGCTGTTGTACAGCTCAGAAAAGACACGCAAGATGGAAAGCTTTATAACATGGTGGGATTTCAAACGAGACTCAAATGGGGTGAACAAAAGAGAGTTTTCAGGCTCATTCCCGGCCTTGAGAATGCTGAGTTTGTAAGATATGGTGTGATGCACAAAAATTCTTATATTAACTCACCCGAAGTGCTAACCAAGCACCTTTTTCTTAAAAAATATCCAAATATATTCTTTGCTGGGCAAATTACAGGTGTTGAAGGATATTTGGAGTCTGCGGCAACAGGTATCATTGCAGGGATTAATGCAGCAATGCAGGTTTTAGGAAAAGAGCCTGTGAGTTTGCCTCCGAGCACTTGCATTGGAGCTCTGATAGAGTATATTACAACACCCAAAAAAGATTTTCAGCCCATGAACGCTAACTATGGTATAATATCAATTGATGAGAAAATTGCAAAGATAAAAGACAAGGAAAAGAGAAAACTTTTGATTGCGCAAAAATCTTTGGAGATTTGCAAAGAGATCTCCGACAAAATTTTCAAATTTTAGAATGAAAACTGGAGGTTTACTATGTTTCATGCAACAACAATAGTGGCTGTGAAAAAAGGTGAAAATGTTGCTATAGCAGGGGATGGACAGGTCACATTTTCCCAGAATATGATAATGAAATCAACTGCCAAAAAGGTGAGGAAACTTTACAATGGCAGGGTTCTGGTTGGTTTTGCTGGTTCTGTTGCAGATGCAATAACCCTGTGTGAAAAGTTTGAAGAAAAGCTTGAACAAAATAGTGGTAATTTACAAAAGAGCGTTGTTGAGCTTGCAAAGGAGTGGCGACAGGACAAAGTCCTAAGACGCTTAGAAGCACTAATGGTTGTGGCAGACAAAGATCACCTTTTTGTGGTATCAGGAAGTGGCGAGGTTGTCGAACCAGATGACAACATTGCTGCGATTGGGTCTGGCGGGCCGTATGCTCTGGCAGCTGCAAGGGCGCTTTTACAAAACACAGACCTTTCTGCAGCCGAGATTGCCAAAAAGGCTTTGGAGATTGCAGCGTCCATTTGTGTGTACACAAACAACAACATTACAGTTTTGGAATTGTAGGTGATAAGATATGATGGAATTAACTCCTCAGGAGATTGTAAGAGAGCTTGATAAGTATATAGTTGGACAGGAAAGGGCAAAAAAGTGTGTTGCCATAGCCCTTAGAAATAGGTACAGGCGCGCCAAATTGCCCAAGGAACTTCAGGATGAGATAACGCCAAAGAACATCTTGATGGTGGGACCAACAGGTGTTGGTAAAACCGAGATTGCAAGAAGACTTGCAAAACTTGTAAATGCTCCGTTTGTAAAGGTTGAGGCCACAAAGTTTACTGAAGTTGGATATGTTGGAAGAGATGTAGATTCTATGGTGCGTGATCTTGTTGAAAATGCAATATCTTTAGTTAAGAGTGAGTATATGGAAAGAATGAAAGAAAGGGCAAAAGCTCTTGTTGAGGATAGGATTTTGGAGATATTAATTCCTGAACCTCAGTCAAGAAAAGCAGGGTTTAAAAATCCGTTTGAAGCACTTTTTGGTGCCACCTCTCAGGAGATGGACCAAAGTTATCAGACAACAGACGACTATATTAAAACGCAAAGAGAGATTTTGCGTGAAAAACTTCGCTCTGGAGAGCTTGAAGATAGAGTGATTGAAGTTGAGGTTGAAGATACTGTAAAACCTCCGTTTGAGATGATCATGGGTACAATTTCTGATGAGATGGGAATTTCTTTTCAAGATGTTTTTGGGTCTCTATTTCCAAAGAAGAAGAAAAAGAAAAAGATGACAATAAGAGAAGCGCGTGAGGTTTTAGAGCAGGAGGAGTACAACAAGCTCATTGACATGGATGAGGTTATAAAAGAAGCTATTCAAAGAGCTGAGCAGCATGGTATCATCTTTATTGATGAGATAGACAAGATTGCAGGGAAGGGTTCAAGCGTTGGTCCTGATGTGTCAAGGGAAGGTGTGCAAAGAGACATTCTTCCCATTGTTGAGGGAAGCACTGTTATGACAAAATATGGTCCTGTAAAGACAGATCATATTCTGTTTATTGCAGCTGGAGCTTTCCATGTTGCAAAGGTTTCTGACCTGATACCAGAACTTCAGGGAAGGTTCCCGGTTGTTGTGGAGCTAAATCCTTTGACAGAAGAGGATTTCAAAAAGATACTTACACAGCCGAAAAATGCAATTATAAAGCAGTATGTTGAACTTATGAAAACAGAGGGTGTGAATATTACCTTTACAGATGATGCAATAGAAGCTATTGCAAAAGTTGCTGTGAAAATAAATGAGCAGAGCGAGAATATCGGTGCGCGAAGGCTTCATACTGTTGTTGAAAAGATAATGGAAGATATTTCATTTGAATATGCAAATGTTGAAAAACCAGTAGACCTTGTGATTGACAAGAATTATGTATATTCAAAGGTTTCAGATATTATAAAAGACAAAGATTTGAGCAGGTTCATAATATGACTTTATAACTGTCTTCTATAGGAATTGGTGAAGGGAGATAATTGTGCCAATGCAGCAGAGTCTTCTTGAAAAGATCAGAAAACTGAACAGAATTATTCAAAGCAAGGACAAAGAGGTTTTGGATTTTGAAAGGTTGTGCTCTGTTGTTGGTGATGTGACAGATTCGAGTGTATTTTTTATTGACAAAGATGGAAAGGTCATTTGCAAATACATCATGCCTTTTGTGAATGTGGATATAAAACTTTCTGATGAGAAAAAGATAGGCGATAAGCTTCAAAAATTTTTTTGGTGGTTTGTGGACACCAGAGCCAATATGAAGTTTTCAGATATTACCAGAATTGCCGAAATTGAGAGTAAAGCTGGTGGAGAAAACGATCTGCTGTGCACATCCGTCCCTGTGATTGGTGGAGGAAGAAGATTCGGCACAGTTTTGGCATTCAAAAGTTTTTCCGCTTTTACAGAAGAAGATATAATTGTACTTGAATATGCTTCAACTGTGATTGGACTTGAACTTTTGAATCTTTCAAAGGAAGAAGATGAAGAGAAAAAAAAGAAAAGAGAAATGATAAAATCTGCAATTGAGACACTTTCTGTGTCTGAACTTGAAGCGCTTGTGCATGTTTTTGATGAGCTAAAAGGGAATGAAGGACTTTTGGTTGCAAGCAGAATTGCAGACAAGGTGGGAATTACTCGTTCTGTGATTGTGAATGCGCTGAGGAAATTTGAAAGTGCAGGGCTCATAGAGACAAGGTCGCTTGGTCTCAAAGGCACATATATAAAGGTGTTAAATGAAATGGTGAGGGATGAGATAGAAAAACAAAAGGAAAAGCTAAAATTAAAGTGAGGGGAAAGATGAGGATAGCAGGGGAAATTGTAAATGTGTGCCTCTTGCTATCCTCTTTTTTATGTCATTTTCAGTCTAAAAAATTTTGTATGGTATTTTTATCAAAAATTTTGTAAAATAGAATAAAAGATTGTCGAAAAATAGAGGGATAAAAAATGATAAATATGTTTGATAAAATTGACCTTTACAAAAAGGCTCTTGACTGGGCGTGGAAGAGAAACGAGATAATCTCAAACAACATAGCAAATGCGGATACGCCTGGCTATAAGGCGAAAGATTTGAATTTTGAAGCGTTCTTGCAAAGAAGTTTGAACCAAGAAGGAAACTTAGAACTTGTGACAACCAATGAAAGACATATAAAAGAAAGCAGTAGCAATCTGGATGGTTCTATAGAAGTGCTTGACAGCAGTTTCCAAATGAGACTTGACCAGAACACTGTGGACATAGAACAGGAGATGGGAAAACTTCTGCAAAACTCTCTGTATTTTGACGGTGTTTCACTTCAGCTTTCGAGAGAGATAAACAAGTGGAAGACGGTGATAAAGGAAGGAAGGTGATAGAGGTGGGAATGTTTGATGCGATAACTATTTCATCGTCAGCCTTGACTGCACAGCGGGTGAGAATGGATGTAATTGCCCAGAATATTGCAAATGCAAATACTACAAGAACAGAAAATGGTCAGCCTTACAGAAGAAAAATTGTGGTTTTTGAAGAAAGAAAACAGAATTTTTCTCAAATATTAAATCAGAAGATTGAGCAAATTCAAGCATCATCTTCGGGTGGTGTGAGAGTTAAAGCAATTTTAGAGGACCCAAGTCCATTTAAAAAAGTATATGACCCTGCTCATCCTGATGCTGACCCAAACGGGTATGTAAATTATCCAAATGTAGACATTGTCACAGAAATGGTTAACATGATTGAAGCGTCACGTTCTTATGAGGCAAATGTCACTGCTCTTAACATAACAAAGTCGATGATAACAAGAACATTTGAAATAGGTAAATAATTGAGGGGGATTTGTGAACAATGTCTTTAAATGTAAACTTTGACAGTATTTCAAAGGTTTTTGAGAAGCAATTTTCAAGCATAAATACAAACAGTGCAAGCAATCAAGCTTCTCAGATTTCGTTTGTTGATTTTCTTTACAAAGCATTAGAAGGTGTAGATAGCCTGCAAAAAGAAGCAGAGTATCAGAATAACCTGTTTTTGTTAGGGCTTTCTACAAACCCACAAGATGCTATAGTAGCATCTGAAAAAGCTTCCATTGCATTGCAGCTTACATTGCAGATTAGAAATAAAATTTTGGATGCATACAATGAAATTATGCGCATGCAGGTATAATTTTTTTATTCTTTGCGGGGAGGTATTGTAATTGCCTCAATTTTTGAATGATTTTTTGAGAAATATAAAAGAAAAATGGGCTAATTTTTCTAAATCGCAAAAAATAATGTTTGCTATATCTTCATCTATAATATTATTATCGGTTGTTGTAGCACTTTACATTACAGCAAGACCACATTATGTTACAATTTTCTCAGGACTTGATCCTAAGGAGGCAGCAGAGATTCAAAGTTTATTTACTGAACAAAAAATTGATTCAAAAGCTGTAAATGGTGGTACAACTATATTGGTAAGGGATAGTGATGTTGATAAGGCAAAAATGGTAGCAGCTCAAGCAGGTTATCCTAAAAATAGTAGTATTACATTTGAAGATGCACTCAAGTTTTCAAGTTCTATGACAGCAACAGAGTCAGATAAAAGAAGGACGTTTATAAAACTAAAAGAAAGTGAGATTCAACAAGCTCTAAAGCAGATGTCGGATTATATTGAGGATGCAGTTGTAAATTTGAGCATACCTGAGGATTATACTTTTGCACTCAAGGATGAGGCAACAAAACCCACTGCAAGTGTAAAGCTTACTTTGAAAAAGAGTTTAAGCTCAGATCAGGTAGAAGGCATACAGAGATTTGTTGCAGCATCTGTAGAAGGACTTTTACCAGAGAATGTAGTGATAATAGACAATAAAGGGAATTATCTTTCAGATAACTCATCCGATACAACCGAGGGGTTTTCGAGCAAACAGCTTCAAATCAAAATTGCAACAAAAAATGAGATAGAGAAAAAAGTAAAAGAGCTTTTAGGAAACTATGTAAACTCACCTGAAGATGTGAAGGTTTCAGTGAATTTAGATATGAATTTTGATATGCAAAAGATAAGTGAGACAAAATACTCACCCGTTTTAGAAGACAGTGGAATAGTTGTATCAAAAAAGACAACAAAGGAGGAAGCCCAGAGTACAAATTCTTCATCAAGCGGTGTTCCGGGGACTGATACAAATCCAACCCAGAATACAATACAGTATCCTTTAACCTCTCAAGGTGGGCAGTCTACATATACAAAGAGTGATGAAACTGTAAATTATCAGAACAATGAAAAAAAGATTGAGACTATAAAAGCCCCTGGTACAATCAACTATGACAAGTCGTCAATTGCAGTTGTGTTGTACAGATATATTACATATACCCAGGAAGATTTTGAGAAGTCTGAACAAGCAAGAAATATGACATGGGAACAGTTCAGGCTCCAAAACCAGAGCAACAAAAGGTCGTTTTTGACAGACCAAAAGGAAGTAGAAACCATTGTAAATCTTATAAAAAGTGCAACAGGTATACAAAATGTAACAGTTGAAGGATATGAAATACCAAAATTTGTTGACAAGCCACAAAAACAGATTCCAATTGATTACCTCTATGTTGCACTTGCATTTTTACTTTTGATGGTATTTGCAATAAGTCTCTTTATAAAAGCATCAAGGAGCAAACAACGTACTGTGGAGCTTGCAGGTGTGGGACCTGTAGAGCTTTCGGAGGAAAAACCCCCAGTTGTTGAGGAAACTTTACATGTAGCTGAGAAGAAAAAAGAACCAGAAGTTGAAGAGATAAATATCGAAGAATTTGGTGTTAACCAGTATGAAAAGCAGATTGATAAACTCTTAAGAGAAAAACCTGAAATAATTGCACAACTTCTGAGAAACTGGCTTAACGAAGATTGGGAGTGATAATAAGTGGCAGCCAAAACAGGGATTTCTGGGAAGCAGAAAGCTGCTGTGCTTTTAATTGCGCTTGGGCCTGAGAGATCAGCAAAGATTTTTAAGTACTTGAAAGAAGAGGAGATTGAAGAGCTGACTTTAGAGATAGCCAATATAAGAACAGTATCGCCTGAACAAAAGCAGGCCATCTTAGAAGAATTTTACAATCTTTGCCTTGCACAGGAGTATATTGCAGAGGGTGGTATTGATTATGCAAAAGAGGTCTTGGAAAAGGCGCTTGGACCTGAAAAAGCAAAAGAGGTTATAGAAAAGCTTACAGTATCTCTTCAGGTAAGACCTTTTGATTTTATCAGAAAAGCTGATGCTTCGCAGATACTCAACTTTATTCAAAATGAACATCCTCAGACCATAGCGCTTGTTATTTCATACTTAAAACCTCAGCAGGCAGCACAGGTTTTGGCATCTTTGCCTCAAGAAAAACAGGCTGATGTTGCGCGAAGGATTGCGCTTATGGACAGAACTTCACCGGATGTCATACGTGAAGTTGAAAAGGTGCTTGAGAAAAAACTTTCATCTGTTGTTATGCAGGATTACACAGTTGTTGGCGGTATTCAGGCTATTGTTGACATATTGAATGCTGTTGACAGAGGTACGGAAAAGAGAATTTTAGAAGCACTTGAACTTGAAGATGTTGAACTTGTTGAAGAGATCAGAAAACGCATGTTTGTATTTGAGGACATTGTCAAGCTTGACAACAGGTCTATCCAGAGAATTTTGCGTGAGGTTGAAAACAATACACTGGCAATTGCTCTCAAAGGTACAACTGAAGAGGTTCGAAAGGTTATCTTTAGCAACATGTCAAAACGAATGGCAGAGATGATTCAAGAAGATATGGAATATATGGGGCCTGTTAGAATACGTGATGTAGAAGAAGCTCAGCAAAAGATTGTTAACATTATAAGAAAGCTTGAAGATGCCGGTGAGATTGTCATTTCTCGCGGCGGAGGAGATGAGATAATTGTCTAATGTTATCAGAAATGACCAGGTGCTGATGCAAAGTCCTGTTGAGACAAACTATAAAGTGCTTCTTGAAAAGCTTATAAAGGCAAGGGCTGAGATTGAAAACTATGAGAGAAGGTTAAAAGAACAAGAAGAAGAATTTGAAAAACAAAAGAACAAAGCTGAAATTCTTCAGAAGGAAGCTGAAGAGCTGTTAAATAACGCAAGGCAAGAGGCTCAAAAGATAATAGACGAAGCAAATATCCGTGCACAACTGATTTTAAAGCAGGCCCAGGAAGATGGTTACAGAGAAGGTTTTGAAAAGGGTTTGCTTGATGCTCAAAAAGAATATGAAAAGATGCTTGAAAATATAGAAATTCAAAAGGCAATGATACTCAAAGAAAGAGAAAATATTCTCAAAGACCTTGAGAACAAGGTTTTGCTCCTTGTACCTCAGATTTTAGAAAAGGTTTTAGAGAGGGAGATAAGAGATAAAAGTTTTTTGCAGCAGTATATTAAGAATGCTATTTTACAGCTTTCAATCCGAAACAGTTTGACTTTAAGAGTTAGTAAGGAAGATTTTGAGTATGTAAACGAAAAACTTGAAGAAATTTTGCGGGGGATAGACGGGGTTGACAAAGTAGACATAAAAGTTGACAAAGCTTTGAGAAGTGGTGATGTGGTAATTGAAACTCCGTACGGTTTTGTTGAAACAGGTGTAAGGATGCGTCTTGAGAAGATTCAAGAAATAATTGAGTCATTGATTGGTGATTGATATGCTTGAAAAACTCAAATCAAAAGTTGAAAATGCAAATTTTTACCAGTTTACTGGATTTGTAAATCAGGTTATAGGCCTTACAATAGAGTCACAGGGACCGGCTGTTAGCATAGGTACACTTTGCCGTATAAAAGCGGCAAAGACAGAGACTTTGGCAGAGGTTGTAGGGTTTAAAGATAATAAAGTACTTTTAATGCCTTACTCTGACCTTGTTGGTGTGTTTCCGGGTTGTAAAGTTATCGCGCAAGACAGTATTTTTGAAATTAAAGTAGGTGATGAACTTCTCGGTAGGATCCTTGACGGTTTAGGACAGCCAATTGATGGCAAAGGTGAGATAAAATCAAAGATAAAATACCCTGTTGAAAACAGAGCGCCAAACCCACTTGAAAGACCAAGGATAGATACTATAATGCCGCTTGGAATAAAAGCGATTGATGCTCTTTTAACAATTGGAAAGGGGCAGAGAGTTGGAATATTTGCGGGAAGCGGTGTTGGCAAGAGTACACTTCTTGGCATGATTGCACGAAATGCAAAGGCGGATGTAAATGTTCTTGCTTTGATTGGTGAAAGAGGAAGAGAGCTTAAAGAGTTTCTGGAAAAGGATTTGAAGGACGAAGGACTTAAAAGGTCTGTTGTAGTAGTTGCAACCTCTGATGAGTCAGCTCTGAAAAGGGTCAAGGCAGCATATGTTGCAATGGCAATTGCGGAATATTTTCGTGACCAGGGACTTGATGTGCTTTTTTTGATGGACTCACTTACGAGGTTTGCGATGGCTCAAAGGGAGATAGGTCTTGCTGTTGGTGAACCGCCGGTATCAAGGGGATATACACCGTCAGTGTTTTCGATAATGCCAAAACTTTTAGAAAGAGCAGGGAAAAATAGGAATGGTTCTATTACTGCACTTTTCACTGTGCTTGTTGATGGAGATGATTTTAACGAGCCAATAACTGATACAGCAAGAGGTATTTTGGATGGACACATTGTTCTTTCAAGGGCAATTGCGAACAAAAATCACTATCCTGCTATTGATGTGCTTGCCAGTATCAGCAGGGTAATGAACGATATTGTTGAGTCTTCTCACAGGGAGCTTGCGAACGAGACTAAACGAATTTTAGCTGTGTACAGGGAAGCAGAGGATTTGATAAACATTGGTGCGTATACAAAAGGGTCGAACCCGGAGATTGACAGGGCGATTGAACTTGTGCCACGGATAAACCAGTTTTTGAGGCAGGATGTTGACGAGAGGTTCGAGTTTGAAGAGGAAATTGAGATGCTAAGAAACATAATCTCGTAAAACACTTTTTTGAAGGGTTGAAAAGAAGATGAAACGGTTCAGGTTTGAACAGCTATTAAAGATAAAAAGGCAGTTTGAGGAAATAAAAAAATCTGAGCTTGCTAAGCAAAACGAAATTTTGAATGAATACATTGCGCGAAAACTTGAACTGGAAGAGGATGTAAAAAAGGTGAAAGAAGATTTAAAAAGTCTTTGCTTGAATGGTTTTTTGCCACAGCAGATGAAAGTCTATTTCCAGTTTCTAAGTATGCTAAAAAAAAGGATAGATATTCAAAACCAGTTGATTTATTATCAACAAATTAGAGTTGAGGAGAAGAAAAAAGAGGTAATAGAAAGCATGATTGAAAAGAAAAAGTTCGAAAAGTTAAAGGAAAGGTATTTGATAAATTTGATGAATGAGATAAAACAGCTTGAGAATAAGGAACTTGACAGAATAGTATCATACAAAATCTACAAAGGTATAGGTGATAGAGGTGGCAGAGATTAAAGTTGTAGAGGATTTGACATCTGAGAATAAGTCAAAAAAGAAAGAGAAGAAAAAGAGTTTATTTATATTTTTAATAATTTTTCTGATTCTTGCCGGAGCGTCATTTGCTGCTGTGTACTTTAATCTTTTTGGAGCAAAAAATACTTTAGATACGTTTTTAAAGAAAACTCCATTTTTAAAGAGTAAAAATAAAGCCCAAACTGTAGATATCCAAAAGATTTATGAAAAACAGATTGCAGACCTTCAAAAACAGAAAGAGACTCTTCAGTCAAAACTTTCTTTATTGCAAAAACAAAATTCTAATTTGCAAAAACAGATAGAGGATTTGACTGTTAAAATATCCGACCTTACTTCAAAACAGTTAGATACTCAAAACAAAATAAAATATTTTGCAAGTTTGCTTCAGAATATGGATTCAAAAAAAGCTGCAAAGATAGTTGAGAACTTATTAGACACAGATAGTCAAGTAGCAAATGATGTGCTTTTGGCAATACCATCTGAAACTGCGTCAGAGATACTATCAAATATAGCGCCTGAGAAGACGATAAAATTATTAGGGATTTCAAATTCAAACCAGAAGACAATTTCTGAAGATGTCTCTGTTTTGACTAATATCTATAAAAACATTGACCCAAAAGTTGCAGCATCAATATTTGAAAATATGATGAGCGATAATAAAAAATATACACTGGTAGTTAGAATATTGAAGTCACTTGATACAAAAACTTCTTCGCAGATAATAACTAACATGAACGCTGAAAATGCTGCAAAGGTAACAGTGAGCCTTTCAGCATTAAGATAATATTATAATTTAAACTTTCGAAATGAAAGGGGGGAGAAAAGAAGTTGAATCCGCAAGTGGTTATTGATGCTAATATGCTGTTATTTAAAATATCTGCTGCAGCATCTAATACAAATAATATAAAAGATGGGAAGAACAAGAGTTTATCATTTCAAGATATTCTGGAAAAGAAAATTGATAATTCAAAAAAGGTAGACAGCAAAGATAATGTATTGCCAAAAAGGATAACAGTGGTTCGAAAAGACTCTATAGCATCTTCTGAGAAACAAACAGAAAAGAATGAAGTTAATCTTCAGAAAGATGAAATAGCTCCAATGGAAGGACTTAATAGCAAGAATTTAGACACAGAGGATAATGTCCAATCTCAAATACTGCAAACTCAGATAATGGAGTTTTTAAACCTTATTTTTAATTTATTTAAAAGTGGAGAAAACCCGGATAAATTAAATTTAAATCAGCTTTTTCAATCAAATAACATTCAAGGGATTTACTTTTCAAATTTACAGTTTCAGTCTCTACAGACAACAATGAATTTGAATCAATATTTGAGTTCTAATAATAGTAAGATGCCAATTTCGCAGCTTTTGCAAAATTTTGCTCAGAAAATAGCACAAAGTACTGAGGACCAGCAGATGTTTGACTTTGTGTTTGTTAAGAACAATAGTACAAATATAGAAAAGTTTTATAAATTATTAGGAGAAATTATTTTTGACAAACATAATCAAAGTCAGTTTTTTGATATTAAATCGAATGATGATTCAATATTAGAAGTTTTAAGAAAGATGTTTGGAAAAAATAAAAATGAATTAAAAGGTTTTAATACAGAGAATAAGGAAGGGATTTTAGGTAAGATTTTGAAAGAGATTGAAAATATAATTGGAAGATCAGATGACCAAAAACTGATTAATGTTTTAAATACGCAAAATACAGATACGGCAAATGAAACTCTTGATTTTATTGAAAGAGTGTCAAATGAGAGTGGTTTTAAAAAAGAAGCTTTTTTGCAACAGCTTTTACAAGAAAAAGAAACAAATATAAATGAAGAAAAGATACAAACAAAGCCAGATGTATTGGATTTGAGACAACATGCTTTTATGCTTGAAAACAAAATGGAAAGTATTTCTTCTTTTCAGGATGACAAAAACATAAGAGAAGTTAGGATGTCTTTAATTAACCAGCTTGCAGAAAAGATTTCTATAGTAAACAAACAGAACCTTACAACTTTGCAGGTAAATATAAAACCTGAATGGCTTGGAAATGTAGTAATTGAACTTAGCAAAGATAACAGCGGTAAGATTTTTGGTAATCTCATTGTAACGTCGCCACATGTAAAAGAAATCATAGAAGGGTCGTTAAGTAATCTTCTTACCATACTTAAAGACCAGGGGATAAATATATCACAGTTAAATGTGAGCTTGAGCGGAAATTTCAACGGTCAACAATATCAAGATCAGCAGAGATTTCCACAGAAAAGAAATTTTGTTGTTCAAGGTAGTGAAGAGAGTAGCATAAGTATAGAGAGTTTGATTTATGAGATGAGTGAAAGTATTCTTAATTTGAGAGCTTGAGGTGGGAGATTGTGTCGGAGATAGTGTTAAGCAATAGTACAAATGTATCGAATTCTAATCGAAGTTTGGGTGTGTCGTCTAATAAAAACATTTTGGGTAAACAGGAATTTTTGAATCTTTTGGTTACACAGTTAAGGTATCAAGACCCGTTAAAACCTATGGAGGACAAAGAGTTTGTTGCACAGCTTGCTCAGTTCTCTGCTCTTGAGCAAATGCAAAACCTGAACAACTCCTTTGAGTTTTTAAAAGCCCAGAGTATGATAGGAAGGTATGTTATTGCAACAAGTACGCAGGATGCTTCGAAGCAGATTGAAGGAAGAGTGGACAGTATTAGAGTAGATGGAAGCAAAGTATTCTTAAAAATAAACGGCACAGAAGTACTTTCTGATAACATAAGAGAAGTTTATCATACCTATTCCGAGGAAGTTTTATCAAATATTTTTAATAAAGTACCAACTAAGGAAGACCTACTTGAACTACTTACCTCCTTGAATAAGGAGAAAGGGATAGATGATGGTAAGTAATATAAGAAATATTAATGGCGTAAAACATGAAGGTTTTGTTTCAACTACTCAAAGGCAAGTCACAGAAAGTTTTGCAAGTATTCTTTCTTCATCTATCAAAATTTCAAAACATGCAAGTGAAAGATTGAAAATTCAGAATATTAATTTGGATGAAACTACTTTAAAAAAACTTGAAGAGGCTGTCAAAAAGGCTGAACAAAAAGGATTGAAAAATGATGTACTTGTTTTAGAAGGCAACAGAGCGTATATAGTCAATATAAAAAACAGAGTTATTGTGACGATAAAGGATGTGTCAAGTTTGAAGGATAACCTGTTTACTAATATTGATGGTGTGCTGATGATATAAGTTTTATTTGCGGGGGATGGACCCCAGAATGGGAGGTCCCCCGAAAAAGGACCTTTCTGACCGACAGAGGAAAGGTTCGGAAAAATACAGATTCTGTGTCAATGAAAAGGGGGATTTTATCAAAGATGATGAGATCAATGTTTTCATCCATCTCTGCGCTTCGTGCTCACCAGACCAGGATGGATGTAATTGGTGATAACATAGCCAATGTAAATACTGTAGGATTTAAATCAAGCAGGGCAACATTTGCGTCTGTTTTTGCCTCTGTGTTAAAATCGGCGTCAGCGCCAAATACCGCCTCTGGAAGAGGTGGGTCAAATCCCATGCAAATTGGTCTTGGTGTGTCGATTGCATCTGTTGATATGAATATGACAAGAGGAAATCTTCAGAGAACAGATAATCCTACAGACCTTGCAATTGAAGGTGATGGCTTTTTTGTTGTAGGTGGAGATGGAAAAGCCCCGCGGTATACTAGAGCAGGGAATTTCAGTTTAGATAAAATGGGGAATTTAGTAACAGCAACAGGTTTGAATGTTCTTGGATGGATGTATGACCCTGTTAACAATCAAATTGATACCACAAAATCACCTTCAAAGATAAACATACTCGCGTTTCCTACTCTGCCACCAATGGCAACAGATAAGATTAGTTTTGATGGGAATTTGAGTGCTGACCTGAAAACATATTCTGGTCAGATAACCAAATATGAAGATTTGTTAAATGTTCCGGCTGATAGCAAGTATTCGATGAGTTTTAAAATTTATGATTCACAGGGTAAAGAGCATACTTTTCAGCTTACATTTGTCAAAACAGGTGACAATACATGGAACTGGTATGTAGATGCACCAAGAATAAGGAAGAATGTTGGAACAGCTCAAAATCCGGACGAGAAATATGTATATGTTGATGAAATGTTAGATGCAAATAACGACTATGATAATTTTATTGCAACTGGTACAATAATCTTCGGTCAGGCTGGTAAAGTGTTTGACGATGAAAACACAAGCGATAAGGTAGAGGGTATAACTATAACTGGAGGCAGGATAATAAATACAGCTGATGGAACTTTTACAATAAAATTTAAGAATGATGTTGTAAATCCTATTACATTTAAAGTTAACAGTGCTGAGTTTGATGTTAGTGACAATACAAATTATGCATTTTTCCTCAAAAACATAACACAATTTGGTAATATGGAGAGTTCAATAAGGGTTGCACAGATGACAGGGTATTCTGCAGGTAACTTGCAAGGGTTTAACGTTGACGCGTCAGGCAAGATTACAGGTGTATATTCAAATGGTTTGAACCAGCTAATCGGACAGATTGCAGTTGCCACATTTGCAAACCCTGCAGGACTTCAGCGAATTGGCGATAACCTTTATATAAATACTGTCAACTCAGGTGACCCGGAGATAGGAACAGCCGGGTCAGGCTCGCGCGGTACAATCTCACAGGGTACATTGGAGATGTCAAATGTTGACTTGGCAAAAGAGTTTACAGATATGATAGTAACCCAGAGAGGGTATCAGGCGAATGCAAGAGTTATAACTTCTTCAGATGAGATCTTGCAGGAGTTGGTAAATATTAAGAGATAAGAGTGGTAGATAAAAAGTAGAGGGAGGGAGAAAAAGGTGGGTTTATATAACTTTTTCTCCTTCCCTTTGAAAAGAGCAGGTACATCTTTTTATTTCGATATCTTCAAGAGGTTGATTGTATATGATAAAATTGAGAAGAATAAACAACAAAGAGTTTGTGGTAAATGCCGATTTTATAGAGTTTGTAGAATCAACACCGGACACTGTGATAACTTTGACTAACGGAGTAAAACTTGTTGTAAAAGAGTCTGTTGATGAGGTTATTGAAAAGGTCATTGAATATAAAAAAAGAATTTTTGAAGGTATTATATTTAATATACAACCTTTGCAAAAGGAGCATGAAAGATGAAAGGTGAAAAGATGAACTCAGTAATTCTCATTTTACTTGTTTTGCTTCTTCTAATGATGTTGGGAATGGGAATAGGATTTTTGACAGTTATAAAGAATTTATCACCTGCATCGTCGGCTGCAAAAGCTACTTCTGCTGAGAAAAAACCGGAAAAACTTTATACGTACGATGTAAATGATGGTAAAGGTTTAATGAGCAACCTGCAGGACACTCAAACAAATGCAGGAAGAATTATCAGGGTAACAGTTCAGCTTGAGGTGACAGATAAGAAGCTATCTGAGACATTGAAAGAAAAAAACATTGTGATTGCTGATATAATAGATAGTGTTTTGAGAAGCAAGACAGCAGACGAACTTTTAAAGCCTGAAGGGAAAGAAAAGGTCAGAAAGGAGATAAAAGATAGGCTAAATGAGATATTTGACAACAAAGTATATAATGTCAATTTTGGTGAATTTATAATCCAGTAAAAAAGGTGGTGAAAATAAAATATGGGTGATATACTTTCGCAGAGCGAAATAGATGAACTTTTACGTTCACTTACATCAGGTGAGCTTTCAATTGAGGAGATTCAACAACCAAAACAACAGAGAAACATAAGGGTGTATGATTTCAAAAGACCAAGTAAATTTGCAAAAGATCATTTAAGAACACTTCAAATGATATTTGAAAACTACGCCCGGATTGTCACCACCTTTTTATCTGGATATTTAAGAACGGTTGTACAGATGGATGTTTTGTCTGTTGAGCAGCTAACATATTATGAGTTTAGCAATTCTCTTTCAAATCCGGTTGTAATGGGTATTGTAAATTTTACACCATTAAAGGGAAGTATTGTATACGAAATGGCACCAGAGATTGCCTTTGCCATGATTGATAGAGTGCTTGGAGGATTTGGTAAGGGAATAGACAAGATAAGAACTTTTACTGAAATTGAGCTTGCACTTATAGAAAGGTTACTTCAACAGCTTATTAATTATTTCCAGGAAGCATGGGAGAATATTATACAACTTAGACCACGACTCGAAAAAATAGAAACAAATCCCCAGTTTACCCAGATAGTATCACCTAACGAAACAGTTGCACTTGTAACTATTGCCATGAAAGTGGGCGAGGCAGAAGGTATGGCAAATATTTGTTTGCCACATATGGTAATTGAGCCGATAATGCCAAGACTTTCAACAAAGTTTTGGTTTTCAACATCTGCTAAAGAAACATCAGAGGAGACAAAAGAGTATTTGCAGAAGAAAATTGAAAGAACAAGGGTTACAGTGAAAGCAGTGCTTGGAAGAACACAGATTACAGTTCGTGAATTTTTAGAGCTTCAGGTGGGTGATGTGCTGAGACTTGACAGGAGAAAGAACCAGGAAATAGAAGTTTATGTTGGAAACAAATTAAAATTTTATGGTGTTCCAGGACGAAAAGAAGGCAGGGTGGCGATAAAAATTACACGGGTAGAAGAGGGGGAGGATTTTAGATGAGTGATTTACTCTCTCAGGATGAAATAGACGCTCTTTTGAGGGGAATGAGCGAAACATCATCATCACCTACAATATCTGAGCAAGACAAAGATGTATTAGGCGAAATTGGAAATATTTCAATGGGGACAGCTGCGACCACGTTGAGTATCCTCTTGAATCAAAAAGTAAATATTACAACACCAGTTGTCAGTGTTTTAAAATGGGATGAGCTTCCGAAAGAGTTTCCAGTTCCATATGTTGCAATTAAGGTTGTTTATAAAGAAGGGCTTGATGGCGTAAATCTTTTAATTTTGAAGAAAGAAGATGTTGAAATTATTGCAGACCTCATGATGGGTGGTACAGGTCAAATTGAGTTTACCGAGCAGCTTACAGAACTTCAGCTTTCGGCAATACAGGAAGCGATGAATCAAATGGTAGGGTCTGCCTCTACATCGCTTTCTTCTATGTTAAATCTAAAGATTGATATAAATCCACCCGAAGCATTTGTGATTGATTTTGCCCAGAATGCCGAGGAGATGATACCTGAGCTTAAAAGGGCTGACGAGATTGTAAAGATAGCTTTTCGTATGACTATAGGTGATTTAATAGATAGCCAGATTATGCAGCTTATACCTGTTGACTTTGCGAAACAGCTTGTTGATGCTATGCTCAGAAATACACTTGGTACCTCAGGTGGACAGGCAGAGGGAGCGTCACAGGCTTATCATGAACCTGTAAAAGAAGAAGCATTAAAACAGCCTGCTTCTCAACCTGCGAGGGCAAAGACAGCGTCGCAGCCTTCATACACACCACCAAAGAAAGAACAGCCGCAACAGGTTTACAATGTTTCACCTGTGCAGTTTGAAAGTTTTGATGAAGAAGAGGAAAGAAGGTATCCAGAGAACATTGAACTCATCTTGGACGTACCGCTTGAGATTACTGTTGAACTTGGAAGGACACACAAGCTTGTAAGAGAGATCTTGGAATTTTCAACAGGTTCAATTATTGAGCTTGAAAAACTTGCAGGTGAACCTGTTGATATTTTAGTAAACGGTAAGGTTATAGCTAAAGGTGAGGTCGTGGTAATTGATGAAAATTTTGGCGTAAGAATAACTGATATTGTCAATCCATCAAATAGATTATAAAATATAAATAAGTCATTTTTTTCGAAAGTAAAAAATGATTTTTAAACTACAATTAAAAAAGAACTACATTGAAAAGGAGAGAGATTGATGGCAAAAAGGATTCTGATAGTTGATGATGCAGCTTTTATGAGAATGATGTTAAAAGATATTATCACAAAAAATGGTTATGAAGTTGCGGGCGAGGCAGAAAACGGGGCTAAAGCTGTTGAGATGTACAAAGAACTGAAACCTGACCTTGTAATGATGGATATTACAATGCCTGAAATGGACGGAATCCAGGCTGTAAGAGAAATTAAAAAGATAGACCCGCAGGCAAAGATAATTATGTGTTCTGCGATGGGTCAGCAAGCAATGGTCATAGAGTCTATTCAGGCAGGAGCACGTGATTTTATAGTAAAACCTTTCCAGGCAGAAAGGATTGTTGAGGCAATCAAAAAAGTTTTGGGCTAAAGAGTTGATTTTGAGGAGAAAGAGATATAAAAATGGAACTTGGATTTAGAGTAGTTTTAGCGCTTGTAATTATATGTCTTCTCATATATATCACCTATTATATACTCAGAGTTGTTAATAAGAAGATGCTTGGAAGGAAAGGGGAGTATATTAAGGTAATTGACCTGTTTCCCCTTTGTCAGGATAGCATGCTTGTGCTTGTTGAGATTGGTGACAGGGTTATTTTACTTGGCAAGACGCAAAGAAGTATTACATTTTTAAGAGAATTTAGTAGAGAACAAATACTTAATTTAGATGAGCAACATCAAAGTTTTAAAAAAGTAATTGATGAACGGATGAATTCATCTTTTGATCTTAAAGACAAAGTATTAAATCTTTATACCTTAATTAATGACAGTGAAGGTAAAGAAGATGATGAAAAGAAGTAGGTCTCTTTATATAATATCGACACTACTTTCAATTTTAATAACTGTTTGTTTTAAAAAAGAATTAGCATTTGCGACAGCAAACATCAATATAAATCTTGGCAATCCACAAAATCCGGATGATATATCATCTGCCCTGCAACTTATAATATTTCTCACCATTCTAACGTTAGCACCATCTATCCTGATAATGATGACATCATTTACAAGGATACTTATTGTTCTTGGATTTGTTCGAAACGCGTTAGGGACCCAGCAAATGCCGCCAAACCAGATTTTGATCGGACTTGCACTCTTTTTAACCTTTTTTGTAATGGCACCTGTGACTGACAAGATTTATACGCAGGCTTATCAACCGTACATAAAAGGGCAGATAACGTCCCAGGAAGCGCTCAAGAGAGCCGAGCAGCCTCTAAAAGAGTTTATGCTAAAAAATACACGTAAAAAAGATTTAGACCTTTTTATAAAACTTGGGAATGTAAATCCAAACACGAATGTAAAAGATCTTTCGATGAGAGTTGTAGTTCCTGCTTTTATAATAAGCGAGCTTAAAAGTGCGTTCGAAATGGGTTTTTTAATCTATGTACCATTTTTGATAATCGACATGGTGGTTGCAAGCATCCTAATGTCCATGGGAATGTTGATGATTCCGCCGGTTATGATATCGTTGCCTTTCAAGATTTTGCTATTTATTTTGGTAGACGGTTGGAATTTGGTTGTGGAGTCACTTGTGCGAAGTTTTAAATAGAAGAAAAGTGAGAAGATGAGAGATGGATACATCGGTAGTACTTGAGATTGCAAGACAGGCGATTTTAACAGCATTTTATGTTGCGGGGCCCATTTTGCTTGTGTCAATGTTAGTGGGTATAGTTATATCTATTTTGCAGGCTGCTACTCAGATAAACGAACAGACACTCACTTTTGTACCAAAATTAATTGCAATTGCACTTTCACTTTTGGTTTTTGGTCAGTGGATGCTTGCAAAGTTAGTAGAGTTTACAAGGTATTTGTGGGTTAATATAAACCAGTTTATAAAGTAAACTTTTGAGGAAGACATAGATGACAGATATAGTAAATGCATTTTTGAGCAGCTCGTATATATTTTTTCTTGTACTTGCAAGAATGAGTGGTCTTTTTATAGCCTCACCTATATTTGGCAGAAGGAATATTCCTGCGTACTTTAAAATTGGTTTTGCATTTTTCTTAAGCATGATTGTTGTCACAACTTACAATTTTTCTTACAGTGTACCGGCCAATGTGGTGGAGTATATCTTTGTAGTGATTAAAGAGTTTATTGTTGGGCTTTTGATAGGGTATATATCATACATGATATTTTCAGCTATACTTTTGGCTGGTCAAATCATTGACAATGCTATAGGTTTTGGTATGGCAAACGTCATTGACCCTATGAGTGAAATACAGGTACCTCTTTTGGGAAATTTCTTATATCTCTACATGCTTGTTGTATTTTTTGGAACAGATGCTCATCATCTTCTCATACGAGCTATATTTTATAGCTACAAATTTGTTCCAATTGGATATGGAGGTTTTAAAACCGAATTTGCCAGGAGTTTTTTGAGATTTTTTTCAGAACTTTTTTTGATAGGGGTTGAAATAAGCCTGCCTATTTTGATGAGTATGCTTATTGTGGACATAATTTTAGCTGTGCTGTCGCGTGCTGTGCCACAGATGAACGTGTTCATGGTGGGTCTTCCTGTAAAGATTGCAATTGGTTTTTTGGTACTTGTTATAATTCTTCCTTTCATGAACAAAATGGTATTTGTTTTGATTGACAAAATATCAGTGTATACTTTTGAATTTTTAAGAGGGGGTATCAAGTGAGGCTAATATTTGATATTCAGCTATTTTCAGAAGCAAGTACTAAAACAGAAAAGGCAACCCCCAGAAAACGTCAGGAAGCAAGAAAACGTGGTATGGTAGCAAAAAGCAGAGAGGTTACCTCTGCTTTTGCTTTATTGATGAGTATTCTTTTTCTGAAGTTTGGGTATTCATTAATTACACAACCTTTACAGGCGTTTTCTACATATTTTTTTGGCAATTTGGATTATAATATCGAAAATGTACGTGATGCAAGCAGACTTTTGGGTTTGATAGTGACAACTTCTTTAAAAATAGTTCTTCCTTTTTGCATTGTTGTTATGTTTGTGGCAACAATAGTAGAGTGGGCTCAGGGCAGTTTCCTTATCACAGCAGAGTCACTTAAAATGAGTTTTCAAAAGATTAATCCTATTGAAGGGTTTAAAAGAATATTTTCAATTAATTCTGTTGTTGAACTTATAAAATCGATACTAAAAGTGCTTATAATCGGATATACGGGATATAGCTACACACAGAGCTTTACAAAAAAGCTTTTAGAGATGTATGAAATGAATGTACTTACAATTGTCAAGTTTTCTTTTGTTTCTGCGGTCAATCTAATTTTATGGATGTCAGTAATGTTTTTTGGAATAGCCATAATAGATTTTACTTTTCAGCGATGGCAGTACGAAAAAAAGCTCATGATGACAAAGGAAGAGGTAAAGGAAGAGTTCAAACAGACAGAAGGAAATCCGCAGATAAAGTCCAAGATAAGAGAAAAACAAAGAAGGATTTCTCTTCAAAGAATGTTCCAGCAGCTTCCCAAGGCTGATGTTGTCATAACCAACCCGACACACTATGCAGTTGCTCTTTTATATGAACCGGAAAAGTTTGACGCGCCAAGAGTGATTGCAAAGGGTAAGGACTACATTGCCCTGAAGATAAAACAGGAGGCAATGAAATACAATATTGAAATTGTTGAAAACAAGGAACTTGCAAGAGCTCTTTACAATATATGTGAGATTGGCGATTTCATCCCTCCAGAGCTTTACCATGCAGTTGCAGAAGTTTTGGCGTATGTATACAGCCTTAAAAATTACCAGAAGGTGAATATAAGATGAACTTGAAAAGTTCAACTTTTTCTGTATTTGCAATAATAATAGTGTTATCAATGATACTTCCTGTGCCACCGAGCTTGCTTGATGTTTTGATTGCTATCAACCTTTCATTTGCACTTGTTATATTTTTAAACAGCATAAACATAAAAGAATCTTTAGATTTTTCAGTTTTTCCATCACTTCTTCTGTTTACAACGCTGCTCAGGCTTGCTTTGAATATATCTACAACAAGGCAGATATTAACAGGACAAGGCGAAAATGTTAGAATAGTTTATACCTTCGGAAATTTTGTTATAGGTAGCAACATTGTTGTCGGGGTGATAATATTTTTCATTATAATCATTGTTCAGTTTATAGTAATAACCAGAGGTGCTGAGAGGGTATCAGAGGTTGCTGCAAGGTTTACACTTGATGCAATGCCGGGCAAGCAAATGGCAGTTGATGCTGATCTTAACGCAGGGATAATAACTGAAGAGGAGGCAAGAGAGAGAAGAAAAAAGATTCAAAAAGAGGCAGACTTTTATGGAGCGATGGACGGTGCGAGCAAGTTTGTCAAAGGCGATGCTATTGCAGCAATCTTGATCACATTTATCAATGCACTTGGTGGACTTATAATTGGGGTTGCCATGAGAGGAGAAGACGTAACAGAGGCAATACAAAAATATCTTCTTTTATCTGTCGGTGATGGTATTGCAGCTCAGATACCCGCACTTTTAATTTCAACTGCCACAGGAATTGTTGTAACAAAAGCAGCAGATGAGAGCAAACTTTCAGAAAGTCTTATAAAACAGTTGTTTGAGTTTCACCCGAGAGTACTTTACACTGTTGGAGGTATTTTGGCAGTACTTGCCTTGATTCCGACAATGCCAAAGATTCCCTTGTTTTTCTTATCTGGCAGCATGATAGCTATGGGTTTTAAAATGAGTAGCAGTCTCAAAAAGATAGAAGGTATTGAAGATAGACAGATTGAACAAAAAGAGGTTGAAGAACTAAGAAAGCCTGAAAATGTTGTAAATCTCTTGTATATTGACCCTATTGAGGTTGAGTTTGGATATGGAATAATTCCTCTTGCCGACAAAGAGCAGGGTGGAGACCTTTTGGAAAGAGTTGTGATGATAAGAAGACAGCTTGCGCTTGAGCTGGGGATTATTGTTCCAACGATCAGGCTCAGGGACAACATGGCACTAAAACCGTATGAGTACAGGATAAACATAAAGGGTGTTGAGGTTGCAAGGGCAGAACTTATGAGCGATAGTCTTCTTGCAATAAACCCAGGTTTTGTCACAGAACAAATAGAAGGAATACCTACAAAAGAACCTGCGTTTGGGCTTGACGCACTTTGGATTTCGTCTTCGCTGAAAGAAAGGGCTGAGATGGCAGGATACACTGTGGTTGACCTTCCATCTGTTATAGCAACTCACCTTACAGAGATAATAAGACGGTATGCTCATGAGCTTTTGACACGACAGGATGTGCAAAAGTTAATTGATAATGTCAAGGAAGTAAATCCTGTTGTGGTGGATGAACTCATTCCAAAGCTTATGACAGTAGGGGAAGTGCAGAAGGTTTTGGCAAACCTTTTAAAAGAGAGGATTTCTATAAGAGATATGGTTACCATATTAGAGACGCTTGCTGACTGGGCACCGACAACAAAAGATACCGATATCTTAACAGAATATGTACGACAGGCAATGGCAAGGTACATCACCAAAAAGTATGTCTCTGGCGATGTGCTTGAAGCGATTACTCTTTCGCCTGAGGTTGAAGAGAAGATAATGAATTCTATTCAAAAGACTGAACAGGGAAGTTTTTTAAATCTTCCGCCTGATTATTTGCAAAAGCTTATAAACAACCTTAGCAATATTTTAGAAAAACTGGTGAGTGTGTCAGCTCAGCCAATAGTCATTTGTTCGCCGATAGTGAGATTATATTTTAGAAGGCTTATTGAAAACATCTTTCCTGATGTTGTGGTACTTTCGTACAATGAGATACTGCCAAGTGTGCAGATTAAAACAGTTGGGATGGTGGAAGTTTAAAGATGAGGATCAAGAGGTATTTAGCACATGATATGCAGGAGGCGTTAATAAGAATAAAAGCAGATTTGGGCAAGGATGCGGTAATACTTTCGACCAAAAAGGTAAGGCAAAAAGGTTTGCTTGGTTTTTTCAAAAAACCGTTGATAGAAGTTACAGCGGCATGTGAAGATGAAAAGATAGTCAAAAAAGATGAAGATGGTTTGAGGCAGGAAAGCTTGGCTTTGAGTCTGCAGATGACCCAGATGAAAGAACTTGAGAAAAAGATTGATTCTCTTGAAAAAGCTTTAAAGGAAGTTATAAAAAAAGAGCAGGGAGAGAGTCAACATACAAAAGAAGTATCAAGAAAGAATTTTCTTGATGTAATGAGAGAAAACCTCACAAAAAACGGTGTGGAGAATGAAATTGTCGATATATTACTTTCAAATGTCAGCGGGGATGGTTCAATTAACACTATTGTAAATAGCATGTACAGAGAAATAAAAAATATGCTGGGCAGCGCAGCACCACTTTCTTTTGATTCAAAGTTTCCCAAGATTGTTTTTTTTGTTGGTCCCACGGGTGTCGGCAAGACAACCACAATTGCCAAAATTGCTGCTAAGCTTATGTTTGAAGATGGGAAAAAGGTAGGTTTTATCACCGCAGATACATACAGAATTGCTGCAATTGAGCAGCTGAAGACTTATGCTGAGATTATGAATATCAAGACAAGAGTGTGGTATGAGGTTGATGAATACGATGGAATAATTGAAAGTTTTGCTGATTCAGATGTGGTTCTTGTTGACACTGCAGGAAGAAGTCACAAAAACCGGGAACATATGGATGAGCTCAAAGCATATGTAGCTAAAGCAAATCCTGATGAGGTTTTTTTGCTTCTTAGTGCCACAACCCAGCCATCAGTGTTTAAAGAGGTGGTGAATACCTATTCTTTTTTGAACAATTACAAGGTTATTGTTACCAAGGTTGATGAAGTATCAACTTATGGGAATATATTAAATATACGCTACTTTACTCAAAAGCCAATTGCCTATATAACCACTGGTCAAAACGTACCGGATGATATTGAACAGTTTAATCCCGAACAATTTGCGAAACTCATTATAGGGAGTAAGATTTTATGAGAGACCAGGCACAGGGTTTAAGGAATCTTGTGAGGAAAACTGAAATTAACGCAGGTATTGCCGGTTATCAGGATATGTCATCAAAAGTTGTGTCAATTACAAGTGGTAAAGGTGGGGTTGGTAAGACAAATCTTACAGTGAACTTGGCCATTGCGCTAAAAAAGATAGGCAAAAGAGTGCTCATAATTGACGCTGACTTGGGACTTTCAAACGTTGAGGTGTTGCTGGGGACATCTCCAAAATTTAACGTAAAAGATGTATTGGAGGGCAAGAAAGATATATTTTCAATTGTTGAAGAAGGGCCGCTGGGTATAAAGTTTATATCAGGCGGGTCCGGAATAGTTGACCTTGCAAATTTAGATGAGGAAAAGCTTATGAGGTTAATTGAGTGTGCCCAGCTGATAAACAGTTCTTTTGATATTGTGCTTATAGACACAGGTGCAGGGATTTCGAGAAATGTTATGGAATTTGTTATGATATCAGATGAGGTTATTGTAATTACAACTCCAGAGCCTACTTCTATTACTGATGCTTATGCTATAATAAAGGCGATTATTTCCAGAAATTTTGACCACAAGATAAACCTTTTGATAAACAGGGTAAATGGTGTAAAGGAAGCAGAAGAGATTTATTTTAGATTAAATAATGTTGTTAAAAGGTTTTTGCAAAGAGAAGTAGAATATATAGGATATATAGAGGAAAATAGTATTGTTTCAAAATCAGTTATCAGACAGGTACCATTTATGATATCATATGAAAAGAGCAACATTTCACGACAGGTTGAAAATGTTGCAAAGAAACTAATAATGTCTTCTAAAATTGTTGATGAAAAAAATAGAGGGGGCTTTTCACGGTTAATTGACTCAATTCTCAAAAAGCTTCGTGAACAATAAAGAAGGGGGCTTTTTATGCGAAAAATTTTCAAAGTAGGTGATAAGATTGAAATTGTCAGAATAGACAGGCGAACATGGGAAGAGAAGGGTGTGCAGTATATTTCCAAAATTGCCGATATAAAAGATGAATATTTTTATATCTTCACACCAATAAAAGAAAGAGTTTATGTAACATTTTACATTGATGAGATAGTAAGAATATACAAGGTTTCAAGCGACGGTGTATGGGTGGTTGACGGTGTTATTGAGGAGAGGCTAAGAGAACCAGAATACATGATAAAAGTTAAACAAATATCTGACGTTCGAAAGATTCAAAGAAGAATGTTTTTTAGACTTCCAATACACTTAGATATATTTGTAAAACTTTTAATTTCTGACCAAATACCAAGAGTAGATACACCAGCAGCAGATAACTTTTCAGAAGGAAAGATTGTAAAGGCACTCACAAAGGACATTAGTGGCGGAGGTGTTTGTTTTATAGCTCAAGAAGAGTTTGAAATAGGAGATATGGTTCTAACAAAAATACCAATAGAACAAGAAGAGCTTATCTTAAAAGCACAGATTCTTAGAAAAGAGAGAATAGACCATCCAATGTACAGGTTTATGTATGGTTGTAAATTTGTAGAGGCAAGACAAAATGAAATAGATAAAATAGTCAGATTTATTTTTTCCCAGCAACAAAAGATGAGACAGAAAGGTCTGCTGTGATATTACAAAAAGTTTTTGTGCAAAAGAAGGAGAGTGATGGGAAAATGGATATGTCTCAGTACCTTGGAATGTTTATAGAAGAGGCGAGAGAACACATTCAAAGTCTTAACGACAATATGCTAAAACTTGAAGAAAACCCGGAAGACTTGCAACTTGTAAATGAGATTTTCAGGTCAGCTCATACTTTAAAAGGCATGGCTGGCACTATGGGATTTGTCAACATGCAAAAACTCACTCATGCGATGGAAAATGTTCTTGCCGCTGCGCGCGATGGAAAGTTAAAAGTAAATCCTAATATCATGGATGTTCTTTTCAAGACTGTTGATGCACTGGAGGCATACCTTGATATAATTGTTGCAACAGGTACAGAAGGGACTGAAACAAATGTTCAGCTTGTAGATGCATTAAATGCCATATTGGGTAGACCTACCAGTGATATGGCAGCACCAAATGTTTCAAAAGCCGGTAAAAAATATGAGTATGACGAGTTTGTTGTAAGGGCAATAGAACGTGCATGGGAGCAAGGGCTGAACGTTTACAAGTTTGATATTGAGCTTGACCAGAATTGCCTTTTAAAATCTGCTCGTGCATACCTTGTATTCAGGGCAGTTGAGGAATTTGGCGAGATTATTCATTCAAAACCTTCTGTTCAGGACATTGAAGATGAAAAATTTGACTTTGAATTTTCTATTACCGTGATAAGCAAGCAGCCGGTTGAAAAAATAAGAGAGAGAATTCTTTCAATTTCGGAGATAAGAGAAGTAAAAGCACTTGAGATAAAGTCCGGCGAGGTTGAGAGAACAGAAGAGAAAGAAGAAATTAAAGAGGTACAACAAGATACCCAAGTCCAGGAAACTGTAAAGGTTGTAAGACAGCAGAAACAAGAAACACTGCAGAAAACCAGCAAAACCGTTAGGGTTGATATTGAAAGATTGGATGTTCTCATGAACTTGGTAAGCGAGCTTATTATAATCAAAAGCCGAATAGAAGGGCTTGCAAAAAAGTATAACGATAGACAGTATGAAGAGTCGATTGAGTATTTGGAGAGAATTACAACAAGTTTACATGATGCTGTTATGAAAGTTCGAATGGTTCCGGTTGAAAGGGTATTTTCGCGTTTTCCGAGGATGATGAGAGATTTAGCAAGAGAGCTTGGAAAGGAATTTGAACTTGTAATGTCAGGTGAAGATACAGAGGTTGATAGAACAATTGTGGACGAGCTTGGCGACCCGCTCATTCATCTTTTAAGAAACGCTGCAGACCACGGCATAGAAGACCCTGAGGAGAGGATAAAAAACGGCAAGCCAAGAAGTGGACTTATAAAGCTGTCAGCTTATCATGACGGGAACAATGTTGTTATTGAGGTTGAAGACGATGGCAAAGGTATTGATTTAGAAAAGGTTAAGCAAAAAGCGATAGAGAAAGGGCTTTTGAAAGAAGAACAGGTGGATTTGTCAGAACAGGAAATAATAGATTTTCTGTTTATGCCAAGCTTTTCAACCAAGGACAAAGTGACAAACCTTTCTGGACGTGGTGTTGGGCTTGATGTTGTAAAGACAAAGATTGAGCAACTTGGTGGAATGGTTGAGGTAAAGACACAAAAGGGTAAAGGCACAAAATTTATTATAAGACTGCCACTAACTCTTGCTATTATTCAGGCTCTGCTGGTCACTGTGAGGGATGAAATATACGCTATACCTGTTGCGTCAATCAGAGAAATTGTAGATGTTACAAAAGAGGATATAAAGATTGTGCAAAAAGGGAAAGAGATAATCATGCTGAGAAACCAGGTAATTCCAATAAAGCACTTACATTCTATTGTAGGTTTAGAACCAGTGCTTGACAAAAAGAAATTTACAGTTGTAATAGTCAGGCGCGGTGAGAAGCTAACAGGCATTATTGTTGATAGGCTTTTAGGGCAGCAGGATATTGTTATAAAATCGCTTGGAAAGTATTTGGAGGGAATTAGACTAATCTCAGGTGCAACAATCCTTGGTGATGGGTCTGTTGCAATGATACTTGACCCGAACATGCTCACAGTTTAGCAAAAAAAAATGAGAAATATAGAGGTGAAAATAGAAGATGGAACAATATTTGATTTTCAGGCTTGCGGATGAGCATTATGGACTGAATGTAAATAATATAGAAAATATAGAAAAACTTATGCCAATAACCCGTGTGCCTCATACAAAAGAATATGTAAAAGGAGTTATAAATCTTCGAGGGGAGATTGTACCAGTTATTGACCTTCGTGAAAAGATAGGGGTTGAAAAAGAAGATTTTGGGGAAGAGACAAGGATTTTGATTGTCAACTGGAAGAGCGAGTTCAAAGTGGGATTGATAATTGATGAAGTTCTGGATGTGGTATATCTTTCTAAAGAAGATTTTGACCAGGCGACAAGAGATAGAAACGAGTTTAAGTTTTCAATTGCAAAGTACAATGGTTTGCTGATAAACATCATAAACCTTGAAGATGTGCTTTTTGAAAAAACCGAGGAGGTTTAAATTTTTATGAGTTTATCAAATAACGAAATAAACGAGATGTATTTAGATGTGTTAAAAGAGCTTGGGAATATAGGAACAGGGAATGCAGTGTCAGCTCTTGCTATGATGATTGGCAGGAAAATAAATATGAAGGTTCCTGTTGTAAAGATGGTAAAGCTTCAAGAGGTTCCAGAGATACTTGGCGGAGCAGAGATTCCTGTAGTTGGAATCTTACTAAACGTGGAAGGCGACATAGAAGGATTTATCATGTTTGTCATGTCTCAAGCTTCTGCGCATCTTCTTGTAAACATGTTAGTAGGAACAACCTTAAATGGTTACAGTGAGTTTACAGACATAGAAAAGTCTGCACTGATGGAGATAGGGAATATCTTGGCAGGAGCGTATTTGACAGCACTTTCGAGTCTTACAGGTTTTAAAATGATCCAGTCTGTTCCACAGCTTGCTGAGGATATGGCAGGCGCAATTTTGAGTTTTCCTGCCATTCAGTTTGGTGAGACTGGTGACACTGCACTTTATATCGAAACTGAGATTTTTGAAGAAAGCAGTAAAATTATTGCTGATTTTTTCCTTATACCAACAATAGAGTCATATCAAAAAATGTTAAAAGCACTGGGAGTAGCGTAGAAGATGATGGAGATTATAAAAGTAGGTATGGCAGATTTGAATGTAACAACATATCCAAACGCCCTTACAACCCTTGGACTTGGTTCATGTGTGGGAGTGTGTATATACGATACAAAGACAAAGACAATAGGTATGATACATATCATGCTTCCTTACAGCTGGGGTGTGAAAAATAACACAAACCCTGCAAAGTTTGCAGATACAGGTATTCCATTACTCATAGAGAAGATGGAAGAACTTGGTGTTGCAAGGAAGAACGTGGTTGCCAAGCTTGCAGGCGGTGCGCAAATGTTTGAAGTCACAAGGAGCGAATTTATGAATATTGGTAAGCGAAATGTAGAGGCTGCTAAAAAGGTTTTACAAGATTTAGGTATATCTATTGTAGCAGAAGACACTGGAGGGAATTATGGTAGAACAATTATATTTTATTCAGAAGATGGTAGACTTGAAATAAAAACAATTGGCAAGGGAACAAAAACAATTTAAAGGAGAAGGACTAAAGATTGAAAGGGGAGCAACTATTACCTGAGATTTTAGCACTTGTGGGAGGAAGTATTGTCCTTATTGCATGTCTTGTCACAAAGAAATCTGGAGAGTACACCTTTTTTGCAACTGCTGTGGTCTCGGTTGTAAGTTTTGTATGCGGAAATGCAATTAAAAATATATTAAATAACAGCCAGGACAAAAATCCTCAATAGTTGAGAGGTATGAATAAGTATGGATGAAGCATTATTGTGGGAAAAGTTTATAAAGACCAAAGACCCGAAAATAAAAGAACAGCTTATAATAAAGTACATGCCGCTTGTAAAGCTTGTGGCTGGCAGAATGGCTATATATTTTGGCGGAAACGTTGAATATGATGACCTGGTAAGTTATGGTTCAATTGGTCTTCTTGATGCAATAGAAAAATTTGATAGCCAGAAAGGAGTTAAATTTGAGACATATGCATATACCAGAATAAAAGGTGCGATAATTGACTGTGTCAGAAGCCAGGATTTTTTGCCACGAAGTATCCGACAAAAGGCAAAGGAGATAGAAAAGGCATACATTGAGATAGAAAGAGAAGGCAGAACTCCGACAGACTATGAGGTGGCCAAAAGGCTGGGAATTTCAATAAGTGAACTACAAAAGCTTCAAGAGAAGATATCAAGTGGTATGATTGTTTCATTGGATAGTTTTTTGGAGCAGAACTATGAAAGCAAAATTGGAGGACTTGAGGATTTTGTTTCACAGCCAGAACATTTTATAGAGAATGAAGAACTTAAAAATGTTTTAAGGCAACAGATAGATAATCTTATGGAGAATGAAAGGATGGTGATTATGCTCTATTATTATGAAGATCTGAGCATAAAAGAGATAGCAAAAATTTTAGGTGTATCTGAATCACGTGTAAGTCAGCTTCACACGCGAGCTCTTTTAAAACTCAGGAGTGCTTTACAGAAATATTTAGAAAAATAAATATTTATTTTTTGCGGGGAAGGTGTATTTTAAAATGTCAAGTGAACAAAAGGTTGATATAAAGGTAATGGTAACCTCTGATAGATTAAAGGCAAGTGTGGTGCTTGTACAAAATCAGAATGGTGTGGATTTGACTTTTGAAAATGTAATGAACAAACTGAAAGAAAATAAAATAGTTTTTGGGATTGATGAAGAGGCCATCAAAAGACTTATTGAAAATCCTGTTTTTGGAACACCTGTTGTAGTTGCACAGGGGAAACCGCCTGGCAAACCTGTTGACGGCAAGCTCATATATCATTTTGACATCAAGCGCGAGATAAGACCCAAAGAACTTCCTGATGGAAGAGTTGATTACAAGGACCTGGGAATTGTTCAAAACATTCGAAAAGATGATATTCTTGTTACAATGATAGACCCTGTTGATGGAGAAGATGGTAGGGATGTTTTTGGAGGGGTGATAAGAGGACAGAAAGGAAGAAAAATAAATCTTCCGAGAGGGAAAAATACATACATAGATGCTGACGGTCATACCTTAAAAGCTGCATGCGATGGACAGGTATGTATAATCGAAGGTAAAGTTACAGTGTTAAACACGTTGGAAATAAACTCTGATATTGACAACTCAACAGGCAATATAAACTTTGTTGGTAACGTTCACATAAAGGGAAGTGTGCTTTCTGGATTTAAAGTTGTTGCTGAAGGTAATATAGAGGTTGATGGTATTGTCGAAGCAGCTGAAATTGAAGCAAAAGGGAATGTTGTGCTGCACAAAGGAATTACAGGTATGGGCAAGGGAAAAGTTGTTGCTGGTAAAAGTGTTTTTGCAAAGTTTATTGAGAATGCTACTGTTGTGGCTGGTGAAGATATTCAAGCAGAGGCAATTGTTCACAGCGATATAAAGTGCGGGAATAAACTTATTCTTGTTGGGAGGAAAGCCTCTATTGTTGGTGGGTCCTGCAAGGTTGGCAGGGAGATTGAAGCAAAGGTAATAGGCTCATATCTTTCTACCACTACCGAGATAGAAGTTGGAGTTGACCCTCTTATGGTGGAAAGGTACAGGGAAATAAAAAGAGAAATATCAGAGTTGAGGGAAAATGTGAAGAAGTGTGACCAGGGGATTGAGGTTTTGAGGAAGATTGAAGCAGCAGGTCATTTGACTGATGATAAAAGAGAGATGCTTCAAAAGTTTACAAGGTCAAAGATTATGGCATCAGAAAGATTAAAAGAATTACAAAGTGAATATGAAGAGATTGAAAAAAGACTTGAGGAGAGAAATGAAGGAATTATTAAGGTTCAGGATACTGTATACCCTGGGGTTAAGATAACCATAGGGAATGTGTGCAAGCTCATAAAAGAGCCAGTAAAATACTGCAGAATTTACAGGGAGGATGCTGACATCAAGATAGCACCATATGCTTAAAAGCTCAATGCATTTTTTAATGCTTTTGTAGATAAAAGGGAGATGATGAAAAAGTGAATATAAGACCAATTGATGTAAAGATTTTGTATCCCAAATCGACAGAAGTGTCGCAGGTTGTACTGGGCGAGCAGCAAAAAGAAAATATGCTCAGGCACATAAATAGTCAGAAAAACCAAACAAAAATAGATGAAGATTTGAAAAGAGTCAGAGAAAAAGACAGTGCATCTGAGATTAGACTTTCTCAAAAACAGGAAAAGGAAAAACAGGAATTTAAAAAATCCAAAAAGCAGCAGAAAGGATTTGATGTCAGAATATAAAGTTTTTATAGAGGGAGAAGATAAAGGGGAAAATGGATGCTTATGTGATTTTATTTATATTTTTTGGGCTAATTTTAATATTATGGTCACTGAGAGCAATAAAAAAGGATATAGAGAGAGGCGAGAAGATTCTATATGAGTCAGAAAAGGTTCAAAAAGCTCTTTCCCAGCTTTTAAATGAAGCCGTTGATACTATTGAAGAATTGGATAGTTTTGGAGATTATATAATTGAAAGGATTGAAAACAAAGTAAAATGGGCAAAAAGTGAGATTTTAGATACGAGGATATCGCAAGTTAAAGAAAATACTGAACATACAGAGGATGAGAAAAAAATTGGGAAAACAACAGATTTCGAAGCTTATACAGAAAAGATGGCTTATATTGAATCTAACAAAGATATGCAGAAAAATGAGAACAAAAAACGCTCAAAAGAAGAGCTCTACAGAAAAGCAGTTGAGCTTTACAAACAGGGGTTTACAGTAGAGCAGATTGCATCGAGCTTGAAAATTGGTAAGGGTGAGGCAAAGCTTGCTATAAAGATAGTTGGGAGGGATAGCATCTGAAGTGGTACAAGTTTTTACTGCTGGGAATAGGAATTGGATGGATACTTGGTGTGTGTGTAATGTATTTTGCTACCATTTCAAGTGCTAAGGATGCTTTATCCAATCTCAATAATACGGTGGATATTTATATTGACAGTATTGATAATCTTTCAGACGTTCTCTACAAAAACGGTGTTATCCAGGATAAAGAGTCGTTTGAAAGGTTTCTCAAGAGTAAAAATTTAACTTCTGACTTTTTAATTGGTAAAAAAGTAACATTTTCAAGAGCAATGTCATATGAAGATATTTTTGATACAGTTTATGGAAGCTATAAGTAAGACAAGCGGGGTTGGAAGATGATAGAAGCAATCAATAATATTCTACCTGTAATTGTCAAGACGCTTGAGAGGGTTCATGATAATAGCTGGAAGATGGATTACAATGTTCATGACAACTATGAACTTATATTTGTAAAGAAAGGAAATATTAATTTCTGGGTTGAAGAAGAAAGAATAGAACTAAAAGCCGGTGATCTTTTGATAATAAAACCATACACCAAACACAAGTTTGAGGTTGTAAGTAGCAGCAAGGCTGAGTTTGTCGTAATGGGTTTTTATCTGAAACCAGAGAGCAGAATTAAAATAGATGGATTGAAAGAGATTTACGGCTTCTTAAATATTTTGGAAAACATATCAAATAGATTTTACTTTTTTCATATACGCAAAAGAAGCAGTATTTTCTTTTGCTTGGAATCGATACTTCGTGAGGCAAAAGAAAACAAAAATAGCATTCTTCTTTATATAAAATGTTTGGAGCTTTTCATATATATAACCCGAGAAATCAATAGTTTGGAGATGATAAAAAATTACGACTATTCATTGCTTGCAGAATACATAAAAGAATATATTGACAAAAATTACATGGAAGATATAAAAATGGGTGATATAGCAAAAAGGCTTTTCATGTCTGAAAGCAGTCTCTCAAGGATATTCAAGAATCATTTTGGGGTTTTGCCCAAAGAATATCTGCTTTCAAAGAGGATTGAAAAAGCCAAAGAATATCTCTCCATGTCAAATCTAAAGATTAGTAATATTGCCATGATGTGTGGGTTTTCATCACTTCAGCGGTTTAACGACATTTTTAAAAAGTACACAGGTCTGAGTCCTACCCAGTATCGCAAGCTGATTTTGCAGGGTGTTGAGTGAGCCCCATAACGTGAAAAAGTGAGCAATGTAAAGAAAATGAAAGTTTGACGAAGATATTTGCTTCTTTTCCCATCAAATTCGATAAAAATTGAATAATGTGCGCTTTTTTTGGGAAAAATCAGACTTGATTAGAAAAGGAAGAATATACTATAGTATTTAATGTGATTAGCACTCATCAAAAGCGAGTGCTAACAAACTTGATAAAGGAGGGGAAAGTTAGATGAAAATCAGACCAATTGGTGATAGGATACTCATCAAGTTCAAAGAAAGAGAAGAGGTAACAAAAAGCGGGATAGTTCTTCCGGACACTGTAAAGGAAAAACCGCAAATTGCTGAGGTAATTGAAGTAGGGCCTGGTGGAATTGTTGATGGAGAAAAGGTTGAAATGGTTGTTAAAAAAGGCGATAAGGTAATTGTAAGCAAATATGCTGGTACAGAAATCAAGATTGATGGTGAAGAATATACAATAATCCGACAAGATGATGTCTTGGCAATTATTGAAGACTAACTATTGAGGTAGAAAAGGAGGTAGATTTAAAATGGCAGCAAAGATGATATTGTTTGACGAAGAGGCAAGAAGGGCTTTAGAGCGTGGTGTTAATAAGCTTGCAGATACAGTTAAAGTTACACTTGGACCAAAAGGAAGAAATGTTGTTCTTGAAAAGAAATTTGGTTCACCCCAAATTGTGAATGACGGTGTTACAATTGCAAAGGAGATTGAGCTGGAAGATCCATTTGAGAATATGGGTGCTCAGATTGTAAGAGAGGTTGCATCCAAGACAAACGACATTGCAGGTGACGGTACAACAACTGCAACAGTTCTGGCACAGGCAATGATAAGGGAAGGTCTTAAGAACATTGCAGCTGGCGCAAACCCGATGATTTTGAGAAAAGGTATCCAGAAAGCAGTTGATGTTGTTGTAGAAGAAATTAGAAAGATGAGCAAGAAGGTAAGAGGAAAAGAAGACATCACATATGTTGCTTCAATCTCAGCAGGAGACGAAGAGATTGGTAAACTTGTTGCAGATGCAATGGAAAAGGTAACAAATGATGGTGTCATCACTGTTGAAGAGTCAAAGACAACAGAGACAACTCTTGAGATAGTTGAAGGTATGCAGTTTGACAGAGGTTACATCTCTGCATACATGGTAACAGACACAGAGAGAATGGAAGCAGTGCTTGACGACCCATACATCTTGATTACAGACAAGAAGATCTCGACAATCCAGGATATATTACCACTTCTTGAACAGATAGTTCAGCAGGGAAGAAAACTTTTGATAATTGCTGAGGATGTTGAAGGCGAAGCATTGGCAACACTTGTTGTAAACAAGCTCAGAGGAACACTCCAGTGCGTTGCGGTAAAAGCACCAGGATTTGGTGACAGAAGAAAAGCAATGCTTCAGGACATTGCAATTTTGACTGGTGGTCAGGTAATCTCTGAAGAGCTTGGTCTTGACTTGAGAGAGGTAAAACTTAGCCAGCTTGGTCGTGCAAGACAAGTAAAGGTTCAGAAAGAGAATACTATCATTGTTGACGGTGCAGGCGATCCAAGTGAAATCAAGGCAAGAATTCAGTCTATCAAGAAGCAGATTGAAGAAACTACATCTGACTTTGACAGAGAAAAACTTCAAGAGAGACTTGCAAAGCTTGCTGGTGGTGTTGCAGTAATCCATGTTGGTGCTGCGACAGAAACAGAGCTCAAAGAAAAGAAACTCAGAATTGAAGATGCTCTTGCTGCAACAAAAGCTGCAGTAGAAGAAGGGATTGTACCTGGTGGTGGTACAGCACTGATTAATGCAATCCCAGCACTTGATAAGCTCATTGAAAGCTTGACTGGTGATGAAAAGACAGGTGCACTAATAGTAAGAAAGGCGCTTGAAGAGCCGCTCAGACAAATCGCTGAGAACGCAGGTTTGGATGGTTCTGTTATAGTCAATAAGGTTAAAGAGAGCCCAGCTGGTGTTGGATTTGATGCGCTCAACGAGAGATTTGTTGATATGTTCGAGGCAGGCATTGTTGACCCAACAAAGGTTACAAGAACAGCTATCCAGAATGCTGCATCAGCTGCTGCAATGCTTCTGACAACAGAAGCAGTTGTTGCTGAAAAACCAGAAAAGGAGAAGAATCCACCAGCTCCAGCACCTGATATGTATTAATTTTAAAAATAAAGGCTGCCATTGTTGGCAGCCTTTATTTTTTTTTGATATAATAAATTGTAACAAATTATTTTTTAAAATCTATTAAAAAAGGTGAAAACTAAAGATGTACAAACTTATTGCAATTGACCTTGACATGACACTTTTAGACAAAAACAAGAATATCTCTCAAAAAAACAGAAGAGCTATTGAGCTTGCGAAACAAAAGGGTGTAAAGATTGTTCTGTGTTCAGGAAGAATTCTCAAAGGCGTGATGTATTTTGCAAAGGTTTTGGGCTTGCACGACCAAGTCATTGTTGCGTGCAACGGAGCAATTGTAAGAGACCTCAAGAAAAACAAAGACATCTACTATGTCGGGCTTGAAAATGAAAAAAGTCTGGAAATTGCCAGAATTTGTAAAGAAAATGACATCTATTATCATTACTATTTCCAGGACACAATGATAGCAAGAAGGCTTGACTATTCATCTAAATTTTACTATGAAAAGAACAAAGAACTGCCAAAAGAAGAGAGGATTGATATAATAATTGATGATTGTGAACAAACCCTTAAAAGTTGTGGTAATCTGATTACCAAATTTGTCATTATTGACAAAGACGTAGAAAAAGTAGACCGCGTAAGAGAGATAATAGAAAAAAGACTCTCAGGTGTCGAGACTACAAAGTCAGACACCAACATTTTGGAGGTTATGAAAGAGGGTGTCAATAAGAAAAGGGCACTTGAGTTTGTTTGTTCTTACCTGGGGATAGACCCAAAAGAAATAATGGCGATAGGTGACAATGAGAACGACCTGCAGATGATAGAGTTTGCCGGGCTTGGCGTTGCAATGGAGAATGCCATTGAAGAGCTCAAAAAAATAGCAGATTTTGTTACACAGTCATATGAAGATGACGGGGTAGCTAAAGCGATAGAGAAGTTTGTTTTGGGGGAAACCATTAATGTGTAAAGTGGCGATTGTAAAGTGTGATACATATGAAGTACAGGATGTGAAAAACGCAATTTTAAAGGGTATAAATCTGATAGGATTTGAGCTTGATCGCAAAGACTGCGTGCTTGTAAAACCGAATCTTCTTATGAAGAAAAGACCGGAAGATGCTGTTACTACCCACCCTGCTGTTGTTCAGGCGACAGTAGAGGTTATAAAAGAAAAAGCAAACAGAATCATCATAGCCGACAGTCCGGGCGGTCCATATACTAAAAAGAGGCTTGAAAGTATATACCAGGCTGCAGGGATAAAAGAGCTTGAAAAGCTTGAAAATGTTTATTTGAACTATGATACATCTTACGAAGACCTTGATGTTGAAAATACAGCTTTCAAAAAACTTTCATTGATATCCCCATACTTTGAAAGCCAGGGTATTATAAATCTTCCAAAACTAAAAACTCATCAGATGGCAGTTTACACAGGTGCTGTCAAGAACCTGTTTGGACTTGTCCCTGGTGGACAGAAAGCAGAGATGCATTTTAGGTTCCAGGATGTTAGAAGATTTATGGAGATGCTACTTGAAATCTTGATGGTGGCAAAGCCAATACTAAACATTATGGATGGAATTGTGGCAATGGAAGGAGAAGGACCATCAGCAGGCAAGCCCAAAAAGTTAGGAATTTTGCTAATATCTGAAGATGCTATTGCTTTGGATTATGTTGCTTGCAAGATTATTGGTCTTGAAATAAAAGATGTTCCTCTATTGGAGGTGGCAAAGGAAAAAGGTATTTTAAAACCTGAGGAGATTGATATTGTTGGTGAGAGGGTTGAGGATGTAGCTCCATCAAGTTTTGAGCTTGTGTTAAGGCCCGAGACATCTTTTGTGAAAGGCAGACTTCCACATTTCTTGGCTAATTTTTTAGATAATTTTCTTTCACCAAAACCGATTTTTGATAGAAATATCTGTATAGGTTGTGCGGAGTGTTTCAATGCTTGTCCTGCTCAGGCTATTGAGATGAGAAGCAGAAAAGCGTATGTTGATTTGAAAAAATGTATAAGGTGTTACTGCTGTCACGAACTTTGTCCAGCTAAAGCTATAAAGATTAAAAGGTCATTTTTATTTGAAAAGATACTAAAATGATGAAAGGAGGAAGGTCTTGTATTCTGCCAAATGACTTGGTAGAATGACAAGGCAAGGAAAATGGCAAATGTAAATGTTGAGTATATCAATCCTTTTATTCAGGCAAGTCAGCAGGTATTGAAACAGGTTGCAAACATTGACTTTAAGCTTGGTAAGGTGTATATTAAAGAACCTACGTACAAAGTTGATCAGGTTGTTGTTATTATTGGAATGACAGGTAATATCAAAGGTCAGGTTAATTTTTGCATGTCGATCGATACTGCAAAGAAAATTGCATCAATGATGATGGGAGGTTTTCCTGTATCAAGCTTTGATGAACTTGCAAAAAGTGCGATTGGCGAGATGGCAAACATGATTATGGGGAACACATCAACGCTGTTTTCTCAAAAAGGTCTTAAGGTTGAAATAACACCCCCTTCAATTTTAATAGGTGATAACATGACTCTCAGCACGACAAAAATGGTAAATATATGTGTGCCACTTTTACTTGACAACGGTGATAAAATTGATATGGATGTTGCATTTATGGAAAACTAAATAGTAGAAGGGGGAGCGTTGTTTTTCTGAAAATGCCAATAAATATAGTGTTGCATGAACCTGAAATTCCATACAACACAGGAAATATAGCAAGAACATGTGCGTGCACAGGAAGTAAGCTTCATCTTATAGAACCACTTGGTTTTTCTTTGGAAGATAAATATTTGAAAAGAGCAGGTCTTGATTACTGGCAGTATTTAGATGTAAAGATATATAGAGATTTGAATGATTTTTTTGAAAAGAACAGAGGAGCAAATATTTTTTATTTTTCTACCAAGGGTAAGCAATACTATACTCAGGCGCCATATGAGGACAATTGCTACCTTATGTTCGGAAAAGAGACAGCAGGGCTTCCTAAGTGGCTTATTGAACAGAATATACACAGGACTTATAGAATACCTATGATAAGTGATGTGAGAAGTCTGAATCTTTCAAATTCGGTTGCTATTGTTCTTTACGAGGCACTGAGACAGCTTGGTTTTCCAAACTTGGTGTAGTATTGGGGAATAAAAGGGGGATTTTTGAATGGGTGTCACGATAATTACAGACTCAACCTGCGATTTGAGTCCTCAGATGCTCAAGAAGTTTGGCATCAAAATGGTGCCGCTGAACGTGTATTTTGGAGAAGAGGTGTACAAGGACTGGGTTGAGCTTGACCCTGTAACTTTTTATCAAAAGCTTACTCAATCGACTGAGCTTCCGAGAACTTCTCAACCAAGCCCTGAAGATTTTGTTAATGTGTTCAAAGAAGAGATTGAGAATGGTAACGAAGTTGTATCAATTCATCTTTCGTCAAAGCTGTCAGGCACATACAACTCTGCCTGTTTGGCAAGGGATATGCTTGACAGCAGCAAGATCTTTGTTGTTGATGGTAAAACAGCGTCAATAGGAACTGGAATTTTAGCAATTTTGGCAAAAAGATTAGCAGATGAAGGCAAGAGCGCAAAAGAGATAGTTGAAACAATAACAAAAAAGACAACTACAATTAGACACCTTTTTGCTGTTGAAACTTTAGAGTATCTTAAAAAAGGTGGAAGAATTTCTCCTGCAAAAGCTACTCTGGGAAATATCTTGAATATAAAACCTATTCTTCATCTGGTTGATGGTGTTGTTGAACCTTTTGATAAGGTAAGAGGAATGAAAAGAGCTCTGCCACGGATAATTGAAGAGGTCAAGAAAAAAGGACTTGATTTGTCTAAACAGCTCTGTGGACTGTCGTATGCTGGAACAATTGAAGAAGCAAAGGAACAAGCCAAGATTATTCAAAGAGAACTTGAGATAGGTGAGCTGATTATAACTCAAATTGGAAGTGTTATTGGAACATACGTTGGACCTGGTACGGTTGCTTTTATATTTTTTGAGGAATAATAAATTTAAAATATAATATTTTTCAGCTACAGGGTAGCCTGTAGCTTATTGTATTTTATACAAAGAAGAGGTGAAATACAGAGGTGGTTGTAAAAGACAAGGTATTTAAGCTGCTATATGATGTTGAAAAACCGGGAAGATATATTGGCAACGAAATAAACATAGTAAAGAAAGATCCTGAGAAGGTTGATGTCAGGTTTGCAATTTGCTTCCCTGATGTGTATGAAATTGGTATGTCTAACTTGGGGCTTAAGATTTTATATCATCTTTTGAATGAAAGAGAAGATGTTTACTGTGAGAGGGCTTTTATGCCGTGGGTTGATATGCAAAAGAAAATGCAGGAAGAGGGGATGAAATTATTTTCGCTTGAGACTTTTACTGAACTTGATGAGTTTGATATAATAGGTTTTTCTCTTTCATATGAAATGAGTTATACAAATGTTTTGAAAATGCTTTATCTTTGTGGTCTTCCTCTTGAGAGTAAAAAAAGAGAAAAGGGAATGCCAATTGTGATTGCAGGAGGTCCATGCACATATAATCCAGAACCTCTTTGGGAGTTTATAGATGTATTTGTGATTGGTGAAGGTGAAGAGGTCATTTTGGAGATAATTGACCTTTATAAAAAATATAAATTTTCTAACATGACAAAAGAAGAGTTTTTGCATGAATGTGCAGGTATTGAAGGCTGTTATGTTCCTTCACTTTACAATGTAGAGTATAACCCCGATGGAGCCATAAAATCTATAACACCTGTATCAGAAAATGTGCCAAAGAAAGTAAGAAAAAGAATTGTAAAAGATTTAAACACGAGCTATTTTCCTACAAAGATGATAACTCCTCTTATAGAAATTGTTCATGACAGAATAACATTGGAAATTTTTAGAGGATGTGCAAGAGGATGTAGATTTTGTCAAGCAGGTATAATATACAGACCTGTAAGATTCAGAAGCAGAGAAAAGATTTTACAATATGCAAAAGAACTTGTTGAAAATTGTGGGTGTAATGAAATATCACTTGTGTCTTTGAGTACAAGTGATTATCCCAGTGTAGATGAACTTGCAAGAGAGATTTTGAAGTTTGCTGAAGACAAAAAAGTGAATATATCACTCCCCTCTTTGAGACTTGATTCAACCTCTTTAGACCTTTTAAAAGAGGTTGAAAAGGTGAGAAAACCTACACTAACATTTGCGCCAGAAGCTGGAACGCAGAGGCTGAGAGATGTTATAAACAAAAATATAAAAGAAGAGGATATATACTCCACAGTCAAGCTTGCGTTCGAAAGAGGATTCCAGAATATAAAACTTTATTTTATGCTTGGTCTTCCTCTTGAAAAAGATGAAGATATTACAGGGATATATACAATAGCAAAAAATATAAGGGAGATTTACAAAGATATTGGGCTTAAAAAGAGGGTTAGAATAACAGTGTCAACATCCTTTTTTGTGCCAAAACCCCACACGCCGTTTCAGTGGGAGGCACAGGATAGCATTGAAAATATGCAAAGAAAGATGAAGCTTTTAAAGGAGAATTTAAAAAGAGTAAAGGATGTTGAGTACAGTTGGCATGACTTTTATCTTAGCAAGCTTGAAGCGGTACTTTCGAGAGGTGACAGAAAGCTTTCAAGAGTAATTAAAAGAGCGGTTGATCTTGGTTGTCAGTTTGATGACTGGGGTGAATTTTTTGACTTTTCAAGGTGGGAAAAGGCATTTTGGTTGGAAAATATCGACTGGAGGTTTTACTCTGACCGAAAAAGAGATTTTGAAGAGATATTGCCTTGGGATATTATAGACACAGGAGTTACAAAAGAGTTTTTAAAAAAGGAATGTCTTTTAGCATATGAACAAAAAACTACAAGTTCATGTTTTGATAGATGTACAGGTTGCGGTGTAGCTTCTTTTCGAGGGGGAATTTGTGTTGACAAATAGATATAGATTTTATTTTTCACGAGATTTGCCTGCAGCATTTATATCTCATCTTGATATGACAAGACTATTTGAAAGGTTATTCAGGAGGTTGGATATAAAACTTAAATTTACACAGGGATTCAACCCACACCCCAGAATAGTTTTTATTCTTCCAATGCCAGTTGGGCTTTGTTCTAAAGAAGAGATATTTGAGGTCGAATGTGAACAGGAACTTAGTAGTGATATTATTGATAGTCTCAATAAGATCTTGCCGGAAGGATTAAAAATGTTGAAAGTTGAGCTGGCTACTGATAAAATACAAGTAAGTGATATGTATTATCAATGTTTTGTTGAAGCAGAGGAAGAATTTTGTAAGTACTTTGATGAGTTCATGAAAAAAAGTCCTACTGTAAAAAAAGAGAAGGAAGGAAAGGTCACAGTCAAACATGTTTGGAATTTTCTTTTAAGCCATGAATGTAAAAAAGTAGATGGAAATATAAAAATAAATTTTCATATAAACGTTATGAATGGAAGTTATATAAAACCAGAAGATATACTAAGAGAATTTTCACGGGAGTATAATATTGAATGTAGGATTGTGAGGGTTGAAAGGGTAAAAGTTGGGTATAAAAGGGTGATATAATGCAAAGTGAAATTATAGTAGATGTAAGTTTTAATCAAACCAGGGTTGCTGTTTTGGAAGATAAGGAGCTTGTTGAGATTTACATCGAAAGGGAAGACAACCAAAGTATAGTAGGGAATATCTATAAAGGTGTTGTTGAAAACATCCTGCCTGGCATGGATGCAGCATTTGTCAATATTGGTCGGGAGAAAAACGCTTTTTTGTATCTTGGAGATGTTAACACGCTTGAGTTTGGGGATACTGATGAGTATTATGAGATAAAGACAAACCCGCTTGCCTTGAGGTGTGGTCAGGAGATAGTTGTGCAAGTGATAAAGGAGGGCTATGACCAGAAAGGTCCGAGGGTAACCACAAATATAACATTGCCGGGTAGGTATTTGGTTCTTTTGCCAAATACAGAGTATGTGGGTGTTTCAAAGAGAATTGAGAGTGAAGAGGAAAGGGTCAGATTAAAAGAGATAGCATGCAGGATAAAACCAGAGGGAATGGGTCTGATTGTCAGAACTGCAGCAGAAGGTAAAAGCGAAGATATTTTAAAAAGTGAGCTTGAGTTTTTGAAGAATATGTGGAAAAAAATAAGGCAGAAAAGCTGCCAGAGCGCACCTGTGCTTCTTTACAAAGACTACGACCTTGTGTTCAAAGCTGTCAGAGATTTATTTACCAACCAGGTTGACAGGTTTGTGATAAATGATAGGAAAAAATATAACAAGATAATAGAATTTTTGTCTTCTTATGCACCGAGTTTGAAAAGCAAAGTTGAGTATTTTAATCTTGCAACAAATATTTTTGAATATTTTCAGATAGAGCAAAAGCTTGCAAAAGCTCTTTCTAAAAGAGTGTGGCTAAAAAGTGGTGGGTATATAGTAATAGATGAGACAGAGGCGTTGACAGTCATTGACGTCAACACAGGAAAGTATGTTGGCAAAACTGATGTTGCAGAGACAATTTTAAAGACAAACCTTGAAGCTGCACAGGAGATTGCAAGGCAGCTGAGGCTTAGAGATATTGGAGGAATAGTTATAATCGACTTTATTGACATGAAAAATCCAGAGCATCAGAAGATAGTTTTAGACGCTTTGAAAGAAGCTCTAAAGAGAGACAAGACAAAAACAGTGGTTATTGACATAACGCCTCTTGGGCTTGTTGAAATGACAAGGAAAAAGGTAAGACAAAGACTTTCTTGTGTTATGCAGTCAAGCTGCCCTTACTGTGAAGGCACAGGCAAGATTTTATCTCCGGAGAGTGTTGCGTTTAAAGTGCTGAAAGAGATTGAGTGGTATTGCAAAAACAAGGTGGAAGATAAGTTTTTTGTTGAGATCAACACAAAAGTATGTGAGATTTTGAGAAAGGGTGAAATTGACAGGATAAAAGAGCTTGAGCAGAAGTACAATAAAAAAATCTATGTCAAAGCATCTGCAAATATTCATATAAATAAGTTTACCATATGTCCTGTCAAGGATGAGGATCATTACATGGCACTGTGTGGTTGGCTTTGCGAAGGGGATGAGGTTTTAGCGTTTGTTGAGGAGGAAGACAGGTTCAATCCGAAAAATGCAATCGGATATGTAAACCAGAATAAAATAGAGTTTGATAATGCTTCTGATCTTATTGGCAAATATATCTATGCAAAAGTTGAAAAGGTGTATGGAACACTTTCAAAAGGAAAGATTCTGGATGTGTGTGAGGTTGACAGAGAAGATGTGAAAGAATTCTAATTTGGTTGAAAAAAATATGTTTTTTTTGATAAAATAGAAGAGCAAAATTTTAAAGCGGAGGGAAGCTGATGATTGAAGCAGGCGATTTTCGAAGAGGATTAACGATAGAATATGATGGGCAGATATTTCAGGTAGTTGAGTTTTTGCATGTAAAACCTGGCAAAGGTGCAGCTTTTGTTAGAACAAAACTCAAAAATATAAAGACAGGTGCTGTGATTGAGAAAACATTCAGACCCGATGAGAGAATGCCTCTTGCTCACATTGAAAGAAGAGAAATGCAGTATCTTTACAACGATGGAGAGCTTTATTATTTTATGGACACTCAGACATATGAGCAAATTGCATTAAATCAAGAAATGGTTGGTGATGCACTTAAGTTTGTCAAAGAAAATATGACAGTTACAGTACTCTCTCACAATGGAGTTGTATTTGGTGTAGAACCGCCAAGATTTGTTGAGCTTGAGGTAATTGATACAGAACCAGGTTTTAAAGGTGATACTCAGACAGGTGCAACCAAGCCTGCAAAGGTTGAAACAGGTGCTGTAATTCAGGTTCCGCTTTTCATCAATGTTGGCGATAAAATTAAGATTGACACATCAACAGAAGAATATCTCTCACGAGTGTAATTGATTTGACATTTTTCAATCATATGCTGTGTGTATAAAGTGATTTTTATGGGTAAATATTATGTATAGACAAGGTTATTCTGTGTTATAGGAGGATATTTTAATGGAAAATTTATATGAAAAGGTTGCATATTTGAGAGGGCTTGCAGAGGGTTTGGGCATAAATGAAGATTCAAAAGAAGGCAGGCTTCTTCTGAGCATTATTGATGTGCTTGACGAATTTGCAGATGCTATAAACGAACTTGATGTCAAGCAGGCTGAGCTTGAAGATGTTGTTGATTCAATTGATGAAGACTTAGAGAAGTTAGAAGACGAAGTGTATGAAAGTTATGATGAGGATTATGATGACTACTATGATGATGAAGATGACGAGGATTTGGTGGAAGTGACCTGCCCAAACTGCAAAGTAACATTTTATTTAGAAGAAGATGAGTACTTAAACGAAGATGAAATTGAATGTCCAAACTGCAATGAAATTATATATCTTGACGAGCTTGAAGATGAGTTTGATGATGAAGATGAAGAATATGAAGATGAAGAGGACGATGAATATAAAAAAGATAAATAAGGATTGAATAAAGGTTTTAAGCCGGTACAAATGCCGGCTTTCTGTTTATATTACCATGTATTAACAACAGAATTGTTTTAATTATACAAAAACGTTGTCTCTTATTGTGTACAAAATGTATAATAATAAGATTGTCAAATTATTGACATTGTATCGAACATTAGATATAATCAACTTAAAATAAATGAGAGAAAAGCTGAAAGGGGTAGTAGTTAGATATGAGAAAACCAAAACTTTTGATGACACCAGGTCCAACTCCGCTTCCACCTGAGGTTATCTCTGCCATGTCACAGCAGATTATTCACCACCGTACAAAAGAGTTTGGTGAGATCTTTTCAAGAGTAAATGAAAACTTAAAAAAGGTGTTCCAGACAAAGAATAATGTCCTAACATTTGCAGCATCTGGTACAGGTGCGATGGAGGCAAGCGCTGTAAATTTCTTTTCAGAAGGCGACACAGTCTTATGTGTATCAGTTGGTGTCTTTGGAGATAGGTTTATAAGTATATGCAAGACATTTGGTTTAAATGTAATAGAAAAGAAATATCCTTATGGTGATGCTGCAAATATTGATGAAGTAATTGAAATTATTGAATCTAACAAGGACATAAAAGGTGTGTTTATAACACACAATGAGACATCGACAGGTGTTACAAATCCTATTGAAAAACTTGCAAGGTATCTCAAAAATACAGAGAAGATTTTAATTGTCGATGCGGTAAGCTCACTTGGTGCAATCGATTTGAAGACTGATGAGTGGGGCGTTGACGTTGTTGTAACTGGCTCTCAGAAAGCTTTGATGTCTCCTCCAGGACTTGCTTTTGTTTCTGTGTCAGAAAAAGCATGGGAGTTTTACAAAACATCAAAACTTAAAAAGTTTTACTGGGACTTTAAAAAGTATCAGGACAATCTTTTAAAAGAAAGCCAGGACACTCCGTTCACACCGGCTGTTACATTAATCAGGGCTGTTGATGTAGGTCTGAAACTTATTTTAGATTATGGTCTTGAAAACAATTTTAAACGTCACACAAGACTTGCACATCTTACCCAGCTTGCGGCTGAAAAACTCAATTTAGAACTTCTGCCAAAGAAAGAATACTCGTCTGCAGTTATCACTGCAATCAAGTCACCAGAAGGTGTGGATATAGAAAAGGTAAGAAAGATAATGAATCAGAAATATGATATAATGGTAACAGGAGGACAGGCAACACTCAAAGGAAAGATTATAAGAATTGGTCATATGGGATATGTGGATGAGTTTGATCTTTTAAAGACCATAGAGTGTTTTGAACTTGCACTTTTAGAAGTAGGTTACAAAAACTTTGAAGTTGGAGAAGCTACAAAAGCAGTTCTTCAGGAAATTGCTAAGGAGGTAAGGTAGATAAATGAAGGTTTTAGTTACTGAGAGGATTGCAAAGGAAGGTATAGAAATTTTAAAAAACGAGGGTATAGAAGTTGATGAAAAGATAGGACTGACTCACGAGGAGATTTGCAATATAATAGGAGAATATGACGCTCTGATTGTCAGAAGTTCAACAAAAGTAAATGAAGAGATGATAAAGTGTGGTAAGAACTTGAAAGTCATTGCCAGAGCTGGTGTTGGTATTGACAATGTAGATGTAGAAAGCGCGACAAAACAGGGTATTATTGTTGTTAATGCTCCGGATGGCAACATTATGGCGGCTGCCGAGCTCACAATTGGTCTTATTTTCAGCATATTCAGGTACATCCCACAGGCATACATGTCTTGCAAACAGGGCGATTTTAGAAGAAATAAGTTCAAGGGTGTTGAGCTTTACGAAAAGACAGCCGGAATTATTGGATTTGGTAAGATTGGAGCGCTTGTTGCTGAAAGGCTCAAAGCTTGTGGAATGAGAGTCATTGCATATGATCCATACGTTTCTGACGAAAAGTTTAAAAAATACGGTGTTGAAAAGGTTGACTTTGACACGCTATTGAAGGAGTCTGACCTTATTACTATTCACACACCGAAGACAAAAGAGACATACAACCTCATTTCAGAGAAAGAGTTTAAAAAGATGAAAAAAGGCGTCAGGATTGTAAACTGTGCACGTGGCGGTGTCATAAATGAAAATGATCTTTACAATGCAATAAAAGAGGGTATAGTTGCAGCAGCAGCACTTGACGTTCTTGAAAAAGAACCGAATTTTGAGCTTGAAAAACAGGACTACTATAACCCGCTTTTGGAGCTTGACAATGTAGTAATTACACCTCATCTTGGAGCATCTACACAGGAAGCGCAGGTAAATGTGGCTGTGTCTGTTGCAAAAGAGGTTGCGGCGGTGTTAAAAGGCGGTATTGCTAAAAATGCTGTCAATCTACCTGCATTCGAAAAGGAAAGGCTTGAAGAAATTATGCCGTATTTGGAGCTTGCTGAGGCAATGGGCAAGATTTTCATCCAGGCAGAGAGAACTTTTGCCAATAAAATAGAAATTGTCTACAGCGGACAGATAGATGAGAAAACAACAACATGGCTCACACGTGCTCTTTTGAAGGGATATCTTGAATTTTCGGTACAGGATACTGTCAACTATGTAAATTCACAGCTTTTGGCAAAAGAACAGGGAATTGAAGTGATTGAAAGCAAAAAAGAAGAGAGTGGAAAGTTCAAGAATATGATAACTGCAAGATTTACTACAAGCGAAAAGGTTTTAGAACTTTCTGGAACGGTTTATAACAATGAGGGTAGAATCATAGATTTCTTTGGATATAAGGTTGACTTCAAACCGGAAAAATATATGCTGCTTATTCAGAACATAGACAAACCTGGAATGATTGGCAAAATTGGTACTATTGTTGGAGAATATGGAATCAATATTGCTACAATGCAGGTTTCGCGCAACAAAAAAGGAGAAAAAGCTGTTATGGTATGTGAGATAGATGGTGAACTTCCCGATGAGGCTGTAGAAAAGCTCAAAAGTACAGATGGAATTTTGAGAGTTACAATGGCAAAACTGTAAGAGTCACATTTTTAAAAGTTATAAAATTACAAAATAGAAAGGGTTATGGTATAAGATGGCTAACATCAAAGGTTTTAGAGGTTTACGATATTCACCTGAGATTGAGCTTGACAGTTGTATCTGTCCACCTTATGATATAATTTCTGAAGATGAGAGAGAAGAGCTTTATAACAAGAGTGAATATAACATCATAAGAGTGGAGTTTGGGAAAGAGTTTAAAGATGATGATGAAAATAATAACAAGTTTACAAGAGCAAAAGAGTATCTAAATACATGGATTCAAAATGGTATATTGAAATTTGACCCTCAGGAAAGTGTATATGTCATTGAACAGGAATTTGAAGTTGAAGGCAAAAAATATAAAAGAACAGGCTTGATAGTACTTCTTGAGCTTGTTGAGTTTGAAAAAGGGATTGTAATTCCTCATGAGTTTACCCTTTCAAAGCCTAAACAGGAAAGACTTGAGCTTTTGAGACATACAAGAGCAAATATAAGCAGCATATTTGGGCTTTATGAGGACAAGACAGAAGATGTAAAGAATATTTTAGACCTGATTAAATCAAGAAAAGAAGATGTTGCTTACAATGGTATTGGCACGTACGAAAAAATGTGGGTGGTTTCTGAGGAAGAGATCATAGAAAACTTGAAGAAACTATTTAGTGACAAGAAGATATTTATTGCAGATGGTCATCACAGGTATGAAACTGCCCTTGAGTTCAAAAAAGAGATGCAGCAAAAGGAAGGTATAAGACAGGATGCAGATTACAACTACATAATGATAACGCTCACTGCCTTGGAAGATGAGGGAATTGTGATTTTGCCGACACACAGGATTGTGATTTCTTCAAGCATTGAAGAGAGTATTTTTGTTGAAAAGCTAAAAGTGAATTTTGATATTGAAACTGGAGAATACGATGTTTTGAAGAGAAAGCTGGAAGAGAAAAAGAAATATGCATTTTTAGTTTACACGTACAACAAGAACTTTTATTTAATAACCCTGAAAGATCCAGAAAATGCTCTAAGGGATGTAGAAGGAAGCCGGGCATACAAAAACCTTGATGTTGTTGTTTTGCAGAAACTGATTTTAAATAGAATACTGGAAATTACAGACGAGGATATACTGCATCAAAGAAATCTAAAGTACACCAAGTCGGACAAAGAATTGATTGAGATAGTAAATAAAGGTGCTAAATATGGATTTATTCTCAACCCAACACTTGTTGAAGAGTTAAAAGAAGTGTCTTTAAGCGGTGAAAAAATGCCTCAAAAGTCTACCTACTTTTATCCAAAACTCATGACAGGAAATGTGATATTTGTTCATCAAAAGTAAGCAATAACTTTTAGGAATGCTGAGGGTTTGGATATTGGTGCCTGAGCGTATTGGTTTAGGTTTCAATGTCCAAACCATTTTTTGTATTTTTTTGTTCAAACAAAGAAAGGAGAAATTACGAGAGATGATAAAGCTTGTTGCAACAGACCTTGACGATACACTTTTGTCAAAGGATTTGACGGTAACCGAGAAGAATCTTAAGGCTATAGAATTTTTAAAGCAAAATGGCATAATTTTGATATTAGCATCAGGAAGACCTTACCCATCAGTAAAAAAGGTGGCATACGAACTTCAGAATTTTTATCCTATGATAACCTACCAGGGGGCACTTGTATATGACCCTGAGAACGACCAGAAACTTTATGGCTGCGAAATCCAACCCGAAGATGCAAAACAACTTGTAATGCTGGCAAAAGAAGAAGGTATTCATGTTCACATTTACATTGACAATATATGGTATGTTGAGGTTATTAATGAAAAGACAGAGTATTACAAAAACCTTACAAAGCTTGAACCATATAAGGTTGAAAACTTTATTGAATTTATAGACAGACCTGTCACAAAGGTGTTGTTTTTTGATGAACACGAAAAATTGAAAGATTTGAAAGAAAGGCTTCCCAAGGAGTTTTCAGAGAAGTTCAACATAATGTTTTCAAAACCTTTCTTCTTGGAATTTACAGATATCAATGTGTCAAAGGGTAATGCTTTGAGGTTTTTGTCAGAGTATTATGGTTTAAAAAAAGAAGAAGTTATGGCAATTGGTGATGGCGACAATGACATTTCAATGATTGAATATGCAGGCGTGGGCGTTGCTGTTGGCAATGCCACAGAAAGCTTAAAAAATGTTGCTGATTTTGTGACAAGAAGCTGTGATGAAAGCGGGTTTGCTGAAGCAATTGAAAAAGTATTCAATGTCCAGTTTTAAAGTTTCAATCATATAATAGCATAAAGCGAAGAAAAACTGATAAATTAATAAGAAAACGAGGGCTAATTTAAAAATTTAAAGGAAAATGATATTTTTTAAAAAAATATATTGACTTTTGAGACAAATTTGCTAAAATAAATTCTGTTACTTGAAAAGAGTAAATTCCAAGAAGGAGGTAGAGAAGATGCACGCATTGGGCAGGCACATAATAGCAGAACTTTACGGGTGTGACCAAGAAGTGCTAAACAATCGCGAGCTGATTGAGAAGATAATGGTAGAGTCAGCACTCAAAGCAGGTGCAGAGGTAAGAGAGGTTGCGTTTCATAAGTTTTCACCACAGGGTGTAAGCGGCGTTGTTGTAATTTCTGAGTCACACCTGACAATTCACACATGGCCAGAGCTTGGCTATGCAGCAGTTGACGTATTTACATGCGGTGAGAGAGTTGACCCATGGCAAGCTTGCAACTACATCACAGAGATGCTCAAAGCAAGTCACATGACAACTACAGAGGTAAAAAGAGGTTTGTTCGAACAACCTGTCAAGGTAGCAAACCTGTAATAATACCTCCTTTTTGTTGATGGTATAGAAGGCAGTGTTAAAGTTTTGAAGGGATGTGGAACTGGGAATTTTATAAGGAGGATATACCTTGTTTTAATGTGTTACATTTTAAGGTTTTTGATGTATGAAAGAATACAAAAAGGGAACAATATTTAACAGAAAGACCCCCTTTACTTAATAAAAATATTTTGGTGCACAGATAAGACTTTCTGTGCACCAATTTTTTTTTGATTTACTAAGCTTTGAATTCTGAAAACTTAAAGTGTCGAAAATGAAAAAAACATGACATCAACAGCAAACTACTTTTCAAGAAACAGAGGTATTGTCCAAAGTTTTTAATTTCGTTTAACTATTAACACCTGTCAATTTCCTCTAATTGCCAAAACAAAATGGCATTTAACAATATTAAATTATACCAATAAAGTTAAATTCAGGACATTAGAATATTAATACTTCAAAAAGCAAATAATTTTCTTATTCTCTATTTTTATGTTTCCTTTTTTCAGCTTCATAAAGACTGTGTGACAATACTTTGATATAGTGCAGAGTGGAAGCTTTTCGTATTAACATAAATACAAAATAAAGATATTTACTGTCTTTCACTTCTTCACTATTTAAGTCTACTCTTGCTCTCGCATAATAGAAACTATCATATTTAACCTTGTTAAATATCTCAATTGGAAGTTGAAAATAAAGGGCAGTCGAAGCAGGGTCGATAATTAAATAACCGTGCTTTTTATCAATAATAAATCCTTCATCTTGCCATTTAAACATGTTTTCACCCAGATAAGAACGAGCAAACTCTTTAAGTAACATATTCAAATAAGAAATTTCAAAGGTCACTGGGGATTCTTTCAAAGCTTTGTTAATTTCTTTACAAGCAAGTAAAAAGACTTCATTAGGGCTCCATATTTCTATTCGTTTTCTTCTCATACCAGCACATAAACCATAAAAGGAATCAGGGAAAAATAAATTAACTGCAACTGTTTTTGCATGTGGATTGTTACTATATATATAATTTCTGAAAGCACTGTCAAAAGTATTTTTGTTAGTATATCCATACCAGTCGTAATTGCTTTCTACAGGTCTGTAATTGAACAGCTTGTCAATTAAAAATTCAAAAAGATTTTTGTTCATTCTTTTCAGAAATTTAATACTCTTTTTCTCTTCCATAATCAAATTATAAGAATAAGCAATAGCAAAAGCTTCTTCTTTCTGCCATATTCGACTACAGTTATTTAATCTGGCAAAAACATCGCAGAAGTGGTAAAATTCGAAGCGAGAATAAATAGAATAATATAAACAACTTGGGCAAGTTCTTTTTCTGAACTTATTGTGAAACCATTTTGGTAAACAAGTTTTAAAGTTTCAAGCATTAACTGCAAAACTGCTTCAATTTTAATTCTTAAAAAACCTATCTGCTTGTCAGGAATGTAATATCCTAAAACTTTATTTACAAAACCATCAAGTTGTTGAATAAATAATTATGCCATTAATGTTATTATATAGTACTATAAATTATTCCACGTGTATTTAAAAGAAAATTTACAGTTTTCAATTTTTTTA
>Ga0065718_1000908_pt1 | contig 69491 bp, 58 predicted proteins | sample GBSCel77sediment_2_FD_59105 | JGI IMG/M metagenome (GOLD analysis project Ga0065718, IMG submission 59105) | Hot spring sediment microbial communities from Great Boiling Spring, Nevada - cellulolytic enrichment CS 77C v3 (version 3) | ecosystem: Environmental > Aquatic > Thermal springs > Hot...
TTCATAGCGTTTTTCTGCTTGTTCACGGACAAGCGGCAGTTCAGTCTGCTGGCGGTAGCGTGGTTGGCTACCAACTTTGTGGTGTACCGGGTTGGGTTGTGGTGGATAGGTTGGCACAGGCCTTGTGGGTGCCTGGGCAACCTAACGGACTTGTTGGGCATCTCGCCGCATACAGCGGACACGATCATGAAAATTGTTTTGGTATATTTGTTGGTTGGCAGTTACGGATTGCTGCTGTGGCAATGGAGGCGTGGGCAGCGACCAAATGAGTTGCTACAGGGCAGCGAGGCACGCACAAAAAACCATACTAGGCATGAGTAGGTGCTGGAGCGCTGCGAAGTGAGAGTAAGAATTATTGGATTTGTGGTTCGGATGACATATTTTTTGTTTTAAAGAAAGGTTGCCGAATATGAAGAGCAAGGGCTATAGAATTGGGGGTTGGTATTCCACCTCAGGCTGGCAAGTGCGAAACAACGAGGGGCTATACGGGAGGGTGGGACAAAAACTATTGGCTGACACTTTTGGGGTTTATAGAGATACTTTTTGGTTGTTTGTTTGTAAGTGGCTGATGGATGGCTCCGGGAGTGCATGCGTGTTTGGCTTTAAGAGCTATGCGGGAGGCTTGATAAGGCTTTTTCTTGTCTTGGGTGGGTTTTGCACAGCTGTAATGTCGTCTCTTGGGCAAAACGAATCCATCACTTACACAAATCTGGCTTTGTATCTGACTAATCGGGCATGGATAAAAGAGGTGGAAATAGATTTTTCAAAGAATCGTTATCAGCCCGTGGACTTTCCACCGGAACATTTTCAGGGATTCACGAGATGGCAGGCATCGTTACAGCCGGGTGGATTCTTTTTTCCAATGTAAGTCGAATCCTCCGTTTGATCCGATGCTTGCATATGGTGAATCCTCAAATTTCTACTGGCAAATATCAAGCCGTGGGATTTCCGTCGCGCCTAAGCGACCCGAGGAAGGAGGATCTGAGGAGAATGGGCGACAAATCATGTGTTTACATTTCAAGCGGGTACTTATCGACGCGTTGAATTTGGGCATCGAAGGCTTAGATAATGAGCGTATCACGTGGATTTCGGAGAACGAATTTACAAGCCCGTTACTGGATTGGGTAGGTAAACCAACCGCAGGACAGATTCACGTAATTGTGGAGTCTTATTCGAATGGGCTACCCACACGTTTGCGTTGTGAAACGAAGACCCCTAATGCAAACCGGGTAGCGAGGATTTTCTGCGAGTATGATCAGCCTTCGTTGCCACCTCATCGAGTTATTTGTGAGCTTGTGGATAATGATAACAAGGTGCTTCGTTTAACAAACATTATAAGGAGAATCACGTTTGGGGTGCGGGATGAGTCTGAGAGGGGTTTTTTACCTGAGGATTTACTGCCGCCGGGCTTTGTTCCAAAAGTTAAATTGGTAGCGAGTAACGGGGTTCGCTATCTAGTGTTGCCAGACGGAAGCCTGAAGCTTGTAGACGAGGATACGGCGCGCGATATAGTGCCTGTCGGAAGACGGCAGAAGGCAAAGCCGCTTATTTATGCCATTTTTGCCGTGAGTTTCCTGGGTGTACCGGCGGTAATGGCTCTGATTTGGGCTTTGAAAAAACGTTGGTAAAGTGTTTTAAACACATTGCAACAGGAGGAGGTTGGTATGAAAGAAGTGATCATGGTATTGCTAAATGGGAAGTTTGGGAAGTCCCTCACTGTGGCCATAACCTTTGGCCTATTCAGCACTTTCATAGTAGGAGCTATCACCTGTTATGAAAGTGTGGAAAAACCTTGTCCACAAAAGGTAAGAGAGTGTTGGTTGATAGACGACACAGACGTAAGATATGAGGCAAAGCTTGCGGATGAGGGCTATCTTACAGTCAACGTAAAACGCGGGAGCTATGATTGTTGGTATGCATGTCCCGGGTCAACTCGTCCTTATGGGTGNTATCCTACTTTAATGTTCTCCGGTACTTGCCCTCCATAACGGTGATGGTCACCGCAAGGGCTGTTTGTGGAATACCGTGGTCAATAAATTAGACCTTTCGAGGGGGGCTCTATAAGGCACTTATAACGAGGGGAATTGACAACTGTAAATCGGGAAACATACGTGCGAGCAAGCATAAATAGCGTTGGTCTCCACTGGACTGGAGTTTTGAGATCGGTTGTTTTTAAAAGGAACGTTATGGAATTGGTTGTGACTGGTTTGAGAAGGTAGGGTAGCCCTGGGACTCTCCATGTCTGCTAGATTTGTCAGACTGGATTGATGGCATTACGTTTCGGCGTTTGCCGATGGGGGTTGGTTTGCTTGAGTTGTTCATAGCGTTTTTCTGCTTGTTTACGGACAAGCGGCAGTTCAGCCTGGTGGCGGTAGCGTGGTTGGCTACCAACTTTGTGGTGTACCGGCTTGGGTTGTGGTGGATAGGCTGGCACAGGCCTTGTGGTTGCCTGGGCAACCTAACGGACTTGTTGGGCATCTCGCCGCATACAGCGGACACGATCATGAAGCTGGTGCTGGCTTACTTACTAATTGGCAGTTACGGATTGCTAATCTGGCAGTGGATACAAAACCGGCGGAGAAATAAGTTGGATTTGGCCGGTATGCCGGAGGCAAGATGAGCTGCATGTAATGCCAGTGGTCCGGGAGCAAAAAACAATCGGGATTGAGCGAAGAGCCAGCGCTTATCAATGGCATTGACCGTGATATTCAGGGCTGCGGCTGGAGTCGGTTTGGCAGGCTGTCGCCGACATTGTTCTTGTGCTGCGTCAAAATGTGGTATGGCACTTTCAGATTGGGTGTACGGGGTAGTAGGAGGTATTTTATTCTTGCTTTTGGTTCCGTGAATGTGACCAAAATAAACGCAGAGCTGGTTAAGGCGTTATTGTCTTTCCGAGAGTGCACGGGGCATGCTTATTCCAAATGCGTATAGTACACGAGGGACAATGAAGCTGTGGATGCGAAAGGTCTACGTGGCAGGGTTAACATGGGTTGACGTAGTGGTTTTGGCTATATGCGTTTGTTTACTGGGGGTTCTTGGGCTGAAATTACTAGGGATGGGCGAGACACGGCGGATTTGGGTGTGCAAACACAGGTTAGGTAATTTAGGAGCGGCTTTTGCTAAGTATGCGAACGACAGGAGCGACACCTTACCACCCGCGGTGGTTGACGTGGGCCGTGAAACTACAACATGGGACTGGTCATTAGCATCCTACTTGACTGAGTCTTCTTCAGGTGTGGATTCAGCGGGAAAGGAAAAATTGAAACAGGAGCTATGGCCAACGTTCTGTTGCCCCTCAGATACGGAGCCGCGTGGGGGTGAGGCACCGCGCAGTTATTCAATGCCGATGTACGATGTGAAAAAGGTTGGGTGGCCACCGACTGAAGACAGCCAAGGCGGCCTTGGGTTGTATCTAGATACTGATCGGTGGAAGTTGATACGCGAAGCGGAACCCACTTTACCTGCAGGGTCAACACCTGTAATTCGGCTTTCAATTGTTCCCAATCCGGGTTGGACAGCGTTATTGGTTGAGCAAATAACGATTCGCAACACGATGTTTTCCACAAATTTTGCTGCCACACCAGGACCCCGAGATCAGTGGAATGCAAAAAACAATCTCTTTGGAGAATTTTCATCGTGGTAAGCTTAATTACTTGATGTTGGACGGTCATGTGGAACGTCTGACGATTCGGGAGAGTGGCGGGCATGCAGGTAACGGTGGTGTTTGGACAATTCGAGCATGGGATTAAAAGATGAAGCTTGATTCGGGTAGATTAAGCCAATGGTTGAGTTTAAATCATCGCCGAATTGGCGTTTGGATAATTGTGATTTTACTGGGTGGGTCTGGTGTAGAGTTTTTTGTGCGTTGGTTGAGTGTCCCGCATGGTGTGGAAAAACTAGCTGCGCAATTTGCTGCGGTTGGTGCGGTTCAACAAGATCCTGCCGTGGCGGTGAATCATGCTGGTAACCTGGTAGGGCTGATCCGGAGTACTGAAGACGGTGTAGGGGTATTCATCGTTGATATCAAGGCTAAAAAGGAACGACTTTTACAGCGGGTCCGTGATTTCGAATATTACAGAAAAGCACGTATGGCACGTGTATGGGGGTGGTCTGCAGATGACTCGTTTTTTGCACACACCTGGGGAGATGAATTTGGAAACCAAGCCCTGTTTATTTGGAACCAGACGGGTGAAGAGTTGGTGGCCCGGATTCCCTTGCNGCGTGGGCTTCGTACGATGAAGTGGGTGGGGTCAAATGATTGTGTGTATATTGATTGGTCAACAAACTTGGTCTATTTAAAAGCTAGGGGGGCGAGATGGGAAGAGGTGGCAGTTTGGCCATTGCCACCTGGTCCAGGGCGACCAGCACTGGAAGTATTGGATGGAAACACTGTTGGGGTAGCATGGCTAGGGGGTGCTGAGCTGTGGCAGGTTGAGCTTGGATCTGGGAAGATCCTGAAGCTTTATACGCCAACCGCAGGTAACACTATTGACGCGGTGCGGTATACTCCAGAAAACCGTGCATTTTTGATTTCTGAAAGTGTGCGACGTGCAACCACATCAACCTTAGTACAGGTTACTTATAGTGGTGATGGTTGGTCGCGCCGTGAGATAGGACGTTGGCCAACGATACGCGCAGTCGAATGGATAAATGGAGGTCGAGGTTTTGCGATCCATATTCGGCAGGGCGAGAACAACTATTTGTTGGTCAGACCAGACCCATTTGTGTCGGATGCAATCCATTTCAAAAATGGTGGTGTGTTAGGCATTTTCACCACTTCGACCACAGGGGTGGTATATGCGATTGCATCGCTATCAAATGAACCACCAGCCATCTGGAAGTGTAGCGGAGACGACAAGACCCAAGTGTATTCATTGCAGGGAAAGGATGGGGAATCATTGCGATATCAGCCTGTGTTGGTAGGCTGGGCGCCTTTTAATGGACACAATGCCCGGTTTGAGCTTTTACCGCCTGCAAACTTTTCTCGCAACAAGAAGTATCCGCTTGTAATCGGCTTAGCTTGTTATACGTGGTCACCGGTCCCACACGCGGTATGTGCACAGACGTTGGCAAATGCAGGTGCGTACGTGGCATTGAGCGGGTTTACTTTTCGTGACGACCTGCGTAAGGTCTCGCTTGAACATGTGGAGAATATCAATGCAATTTACAACATGATGGCAGCTAGCCCGAATGTGGATACTAATCGCGTGTTCGTATTTGCATTTAGCGGCAGCACGATTGCGGTATGTGAACTTTTGAAACGCTATCCGGGCAGGTTTAAAGGTATAATTTTGTTGCATCCGGGAGAGTTGCCTGAAGCAGCGGCTGGTATGTGCGGTCGTGTGCTGCTGACTGCAGGTGTTGATGAGAGTTGGGCAGAACAACGCTTTCTAGACTATAGAAAGGAATTATTCAAAGTAGGTATTCCTGCGGAGGTTTTCTTCCATGATGCTGGCGGACATATAGCGCGTGCGCAACGGACCATGCGTGAACGCGCGCAATTGATGGTGAAAACCGTTTTTAGGTGACTCTTTTAACCAANTTGCAAAGGCAGCGACATACGAAACTCACTTTAAAAAATGCTGTCAGGCTGCTGAGGCAGTTAATAGAGAGGTACGTCTTGCCAAGCATGGGGCAGATATGTTTTGTGTTGATTAGTGGGGCGGTACTGCTCTGGCTCGGCATAACCAATTTAACTACAGTCTTGGTAAACGCCGGGTTGTATGATCTGTCCGACCCAGCTGTTGGCATAAAAATTCGATACACGGTACTTATCATCGGTGTGCTTGAGACACTCGTCGGGGTTGTTTGTCTGTTAAATGCGACCTCGTATTTCAGCATCGTTCTACTGTCGTGGCTGACGATGTGTTTGGTGGGTTACCGTGTTAGTTTGGCAATATTAGAGTGGCCACGCCCCTACCACTGGATCAGCCCAGTGATGGCTCACTGGGATGTTTCATCCAACGTGGCTGACCTGATTGTCACTGGACTGCTGGCGTGGATATGGGTGGGTGGTATAACATTTCTTGTTTTTGGGAAAGCTGGNAGAGTAAAGGAACAGGTGGTGGTATTTTACAAAACACGTTGTCAGAATTGCGGTGGCAAAGTGGAATTTCCAGCACATGGGCTTGGGCGACAGGTGCCGTGCCCACATTGTTCGGCACCGATGATTCTTGTGACGACCGTCGAGAACCAATCTTCTGAAAAGGCCCCGTCTAACCAATCAGCATTTACATTAGTGGAATTGTTAGTTGTGATCGCAATCATTGGAATTTTAGCTAGTTTGTTAATGCCTGTGCTAAATAAGGCCAAAGACCGTGCGTCCCGTGTGGTTGACATAAATAATCTTAAACAACTGATCACGGCGACTCATTTATATGCTGCTGATGCCTCTGGCATTTTACCCTGGCCGAATTGGGCTTTGGGGGATTCACCCGACCGCCCAGGGTGGCTTTACCGATTGGACCCACAAGCCCAAGGTCCTGCCAGGTTCAAGGTAGAAACAGGGGTATTTTGGCCTATGCTCCGCAACTCCAAACTGTATTTTTGCCCACGGGATGGGCCGCATACGCCACGTTTCAACGAACGGCCACAGCAAATTTCTAGCTACGTAATGAACGGTGCAGTGATCGGGTACAACCGCACAAATTATCCTCCGGCTAGGCTGGAAGCTTTTCGGCATGACGATGTGGCGTTTTGGGAGACGGATGAAAAGTACCCGGATTATTTTAATGACGGCGCCAGTTATCCATCGGAAGGCGTGAGTGCCCGCCATGCATTGGGTGCAATCCATGCTACATTTGGTGGGGCCGTGGAGTATATCAAACTTGAAGTTTGGTACTTGGAAGAAGCGAAGCCAACCCGCAACCGGCTTTGGTGTTATCCCGGCAGCAAGGATGGAAGGTAACGAGCTCAGGGTTTGGTGTCTTAAAGTACTGAGAAGCTAGACTTCGGTGACACCCCGAATATGTGTAATGATTAGCTTTACAAGTGGAAGGTTCCCTAGGAATGACATTGCCCTGGTTTGGCCTTTGGAGACTTCATACAGTGCGCCAGTATTTGGCACACGCGGATTTTTGTTAAACCGAAGGTAACGTTAGTTTGTAACGCAGCGGTTGGCACAGCAGTGTAATGGAAATAAACGGGTGCTAGTGAAGAAATTCTTGTGCAACATGAAGATTAGCCGGATTCTCAGCTTCTGCGTGCTGCCTGCGGCACTAGGGGTAGTATTGTTGTCGGAATTCTTGGTTTCTCCAACTGCCCCGGATTGGTTACGCAGGATTGCCCTCGAGGTGCAGCTAGTCATACGTGATGCACAAACGCAGTGGATGTTAGTCGCTTGCCTAGCCATTTACTTTGTTGCGTTTCTTTTCCTTGAACAGCGCCTGGTGGGTAACCGTCCCTGGTGGCGTTTAGACAATCCCAACTTATGGTTAGTTGGGTTAGTTGGGCTTGGTGCACTTCGTTATGGCCTTGATTGCGTGAGGGGGGCATATCCTACCGAGTTTGTTGGTCTTTTAGCGGGTGTTGTTTTAAGCCAAGGCGCCTTGATTTGGGTTTGCTGGCCTCAAGATGTGCGGGAAAGAGCTATGCGGACACTATGGTTGCTTGGCACGATTGCATGTTTGCTTGCGGGGGCGGCGTTATGGCAACCAGCCGGGAAAGGGATTTTCCAATATCGCGGAGTGCCCCGCTGGTGCGGTGTGTGGACAAGCCCAAACACTTACGGGGTATTGATGGCTACTGGGTTGGTCTTGGCGATAGGACAGTTAATCTACGGCTTGCGGTTTAGAGTCCACAGTGCGACCTTCAAAAGTACGCGAGTTGCTTGGCTTGTGGCCAGTGGGGTTGCAGCGACCTTATGCAGTGTTGGACTATTGAAAAGTTATAGTCGTAGTGCCTGGCTGGGTATCGTGGTGGGAATAGGGTTTCTTACATATGAGTTGGCGTACGGGTGCTGGTCCAATGGCCGACTTGCAATATGGCTGCGCCGGAATGGGCGGCTATGCATAGTGCTTATAGTGTCATTGTGGGTGTTGGCATTTTGGCAGTTTCGAGATACGGAGTGGCGCCTGGTCCGGCGCGCTTTTTCAGTGGGAAATATCAACGACTTTTCTTGGCGCAACCGCCTGACCACTTGGGAAGGAGCATTGCAAATGATGGCAGACCAGCCGCTGATAGGCTTCGGTTGGGATAGGTTGTGCACCGCATATAGTGAGCTTTATTCTCCCCCAAAACTAGCGGAGTCAGGAGCTATCGGGTTAAACGACTTTTTCAAAATTGGCGTGAACTCGGGTCTGCCTGCACTTCTATGTTTTGCAGCGTGTATATGGCTGCGGTTGCGTCGGAACATGCTAGCGGCTATTCACGAGTCGGACTGTACTGTGCCAAGTGAGATGCAAAAAATCGAGGCGTTATCGTCCATTTGCCGGGCCGGAGCGCTTGTGATATTTGTGGGGTTTTGGTTTGCTGGCGGGTTGTTCAATTTATCGCTCGGCCCAATTTTTTGGACACTGCTGTTGCTTGGAAGCGTTCATGTCAGCTTGGAAAGTGGTTCCGCATGCTCCCGGCTTATGCTGCGACCAGCAGTGTTCTGTACACTTTTGACTTTTGTTACAGCGCTGGTCTGGGCAACCGCGCGTGATCCATTTCAACGAGTCATGTTTTCTGTGTGGGACGAGCGTGGAATTCGTACCTCCTGCCTAGCAGTGATGCCGAAAGGAGCCGAACCATTACCTGTGGTGATATTCGCGCATGGTGGGGGTGATAGCTTGGAGACATCTGGCAAAACGCTCCGGCTGATTGCGGAGCAAGGTGTTGCTGCCATTGGCTTTGAGTACAATAAGACAAACCAGGGGCATTTCAATGCGCAAATGCGGGCTTTGCTAGGAGCCTTGTTGCGGCAACGCTGGGTACAAACTAATGCTGTTGCATGGATAGGTCACAGTCAAGGTGCGCAGTGGATGTTATCCTTTTTGGTTGATCACCCACAATTGCAACCCGAGGTTATGGTCAGGCTTGCAGGTGGTTGGGTTGATAACCTGGGGTTTTTGGAAACTAATACAATGCACAGCCAGTTGTTTTCAAAAATGCGTGTTTGGTTGTTGCATGGTGAAGCAGATGAAGTTTTTCCGGTAGCGGAAGTAAAACGGTTAGCGGCGTTACTGCGAGCACTTGGTGCAGAAGTACGGTTTGATGTTATTCCCCAGTGGGGGCATAACTTCGGTGCAAATCATATGCTACTTGTGCGTGCAGCGGCGGAGTATTGTGCGGCTCAACTCGGAGGTAAGCAGCCGGTGCATGTGAACGTACGGCCTATCAAGCTTTATTACTGGATCCCTGCAGGGGTAATGTGGATAGCTTTTTTTGGTTTGCGCTGCTGCCGATCTAGTGGGCGCCAGTTACAGCCAAGTAGATGGTTACTGTTGGCGGCATGGATCTGTGGGATACTTGCGCTTTGCGTCACGCTTTTACATTTTGTGATTTTGGGGCTTCCAACTACGAGAACCATCGTGCAGATAGCGCGCCATGTTGTCGTACCAGCACGATTACAAAAAGATTTCGTTTGGTTAACTGCTACTTTGGACGGTACGCAAGCAACTATACGTGAGGTAATGGAGCATCTGCGACTGGCTGATTTGCAGCGCAACTTTTTCAAGCAGCCCCTTGATGAGGCCAGTTACCATTGGTGGGTACTATCACCACAGCTTGCCGATTACGGCGAACCTATTGGGTGGCGTAGGATGCTATGGGAAAGTTTTTATCCGCGTGTGCGCCGAGCCACCGATCCCAGCGTTGCTGCCGAGACTGTTATACAACATTTGCGCCAGCGTGTGACAGTTGTAGATCGCAGTGGGTTGCCGGAGTCGGTGGTTGAGATTTGGCGAAACCAAGCAGCAACGTGTGCTGGGTTCGAAAAGATCTACGTTGCAGCGCTGCGATCGGTTGGCATACCAGCACGGTTGGGTCCAACAGGTCGAGCGGAGATTTTGAGTGATTCCACTTGGACTCCTGCACCACGATCAATCCTAGAATGTCTGAAGGAGGTGGACTGAACTGGTGCAGTGGTTTAAGCCATCTCGAAATTATTGCGATTAAGAGGAAACTCCGTGCTTCGTGAATTTTTGGGAGGCGTTTATGCTAGAAATTCACGAGGCATGCTTGGCATTCACCACGCAAGTGCCCCTTCAAAAATAAGGTTGTTTCTTGAGAGGGATCAGCTGGGTAAAGCTGTGGGTGGTTACCCCTGACTAACTAATCTACGGTTTTCGTACTGTGGCGGTTGTCTATTTGTAGGAGTTACGTGAGCAAAGCGAATAGTGGGTAGGGCTGATACGGCAGCTGATCCAGGTAATTGCAGGGGGGTATGATGAACCGTGCANATCTGGAGNTAATCCACGCCAATGGNNCTCAACGGTTTTTAGGAAGTTTTGTTNAGTGGGTCTCCCTTGAAGGCTTTTGGGAGCTGCTTTGCAGTCTAGTAACTTAATCTAATGCCACAATCGTTGCTATGTGTACAAAAACTTTGCAGGTGAAGTGTTTTCGGATATGGGACCACGTGAATCAGCGGTGGAAAAACGCCAGACGCAGTGCCAAACTTTGACAGAGTTTATTGTGAGCTGAATTTAAGGACGCTTGCTAGGGCTTCTTTGATTTCCTCCTTGCTACGAAGACCTACTACTTGGGTTCGGACGCGTCCATTCCAGAACAACAACAGTGTTGGAACGGCGCGGATATTGTATTGATTAACTAATTCTTGCTGGGTATCGGCTCTGACTTTAGCAAATTTAATTTTGCCGTTGTATTCTTGGGCAAGTTCTTCGAGCACTGGCTCAAGCATTTTGCAGGGGCCACACCAGTCTGCCCAAAAATCTACTAGTACTGGAATCGAGGACTTTAACACCTCCTGGTCGAAGTTTTCGCGGGTAACAGTTACGATGTTTGAAGTTGCCATACAACGTGAAGGGGAGGCATGAAGTCGTAAATACGATTTAATTTTTCCTAACTGGTTTGGAGCAAAAGGTATAAGACACTTGCAGCCACAATTAAAGCAGCTATGGCACTACCTATTGCGAGAATGGAATCAATTTTTTCCACTTGTGGTGCGACAGCTTGTGCAGCTGGACCTGCTTTGACTGCTACAGGTGCGGGTTGCGCAGCTGGTGCAGTTTTCGGAGCCGGGGTAGCTTGAGCGGCTGCTGGTCCAGGGGCTTGGGCTGCAGTGCCAGTGGCCCCACCTACTGTGCCTGCAGGTGGAACAGTAGGCATTTTAATTGTGGGGGCCGCAGAAGGCCTTGGGGGAAGGTTTATCCTAACTGTTTCCTTTTTAGGTTGCACCTTCCCGGTTTCTTTTTTAGGTGGCACACCAGTTTCGTTCTCTGCCATAGCAACGCAAAGCTATTTTAGATGTTTTTTTAAGTTCAACAAACTTTTGTGGGACGAAAAAAGAGTATTCCTCTTTTCGTCACACTCTTTTTGGATCAATAGATCTGGGGGCAATTCAGCCCTGAGAATGGTCAATTATCCCGCGTTAAAACCTGGCTTCGAACCGTCGAGTGCGTCGATGGGAGCGCTCGCGCTCCTCTTTCGGTCTGGCCAGGTTCACTGTGAGTGCGCGGCCTTGGAATTCTTTGTTATTGAGTTGTTCAACTGCGCGGTTGGCTTCTTCGGCTGTTTCGAACTCTACAAACGCAAATCCTCTGGATTTGCCCGTTTCACGATCTACCATGATAGTCACCGACGTCACATTACCGATCTGCGAGAAATACGCGTGCAGATCTTGCTCACGCGTTTTATAGGGAAGGTTACCTACGAATAATCTAGTCTGAGTCATAATCACTACAGAGCTTGTCCGGGAAAACCGATAGCGTCGGGGGATCACTCCTGCCGGATCACCAACTGTCTCTAGCACTTGTTGCGGACAATCTGTCTTCGGACACCAACACTTTCAGTTTTTCCGAACTTTGCTTGCACTAATTTCGGCTGACTTGTGTAAGGTGTCAAGCAAGTAAGGGGAAAATTTTAAGTTGGGCTAATCTGTGAGAGGAGCCCAGCTTAATTGGGTTGGAAGGGATTTCAATGCTGTGCAAGGGGCAACAGATTGGGAACATTTGCTTTTACTGTAATTTATAACAAGAAAGCTGGTTCAAGTAAGAGCTGTGATATATCGAAAGGGATATTAATCGGGATTCGCAGTAAGGTGAGTCGCTGCGATGTGTGTGGGATTTTAAAGTGCGTGAGGTGTTTTTAACTTTTTCCTTGCGCATGTGGGTTGGCAAGGTATATTTTCTTTTTGTGAGGCAGGGCGAATATCCCAAACCTGAAGGAAGGTACGGTAACATATGATTTCGAATTGGAGAGCTGCAGAGTTTCTTGATTATAGGGTTGGGCAGGGGCGATACGTCCTTGGCTGCTAGATTGGGTAGGGAGGGTGTTGGCGCGGCGTGAAGTAGGTTTACGTTAGTTAGTTGTTGAAATCTGGTAGAATTTGTAACTCGTCGGAGGTCGAAAAGTTTCTGGGGATAGTCAGTGTGCTGGGGGAAGGAGTCGTTGTCTGAGCGCCTCATAGAGGAATACGGCGACTGCGTTATTTACGTTAAGGGAATCGAATCCGTGTTGCATAGGGATAGCGACAGCTTCTTGGCATNCGGCTAAAACGGCGTCGGACAGGCCGTATCCTTCGCTTCCAAACACAATACAGCAGTCCACGGTGAAATCGACATCCCAGATTTTTCTGTATGTTGCATGTGGGTGAGCTGCGTAGAGTTTGACGCCTAGCTCTCGGAGTTTATGGAGGGTTTCAATGAGGTTAGGTGGTTCGATTACTGGGAGGGAAAAGATGGCGCCCATTGAATTGCGTACTGCTCGGCGCAGGAATGGGCTTGCGCATTTTTCGCCGGCGATGAGTCCATGGGCTCCGAGAGATAAGCTGCTTCGGACGATGACGCCTACGTTTTCTGCGTTTGTTAGGCCATCCAGTGCTACGAACAATTTGGGGGTTGGTGCGTTGCGGACGAACTCTTCGATGGTAGGCTGATGGGGGATTCGACCTACGGCCANAACNCCTTGGAACATGTTGAACCCCGTCATTATTTCGAGTTGCCGTTTTTCGTCTACTAGATACACGTGGATATGTTCTGGCCGTCGTTGGAGTATGGGTTCGTAGGCGGGCAACCACGATTTTGGCATTAGCACGGAAAGCACCTCGAATTTGCTAGCGAGCAGCCGTTGGACTACTTTATGGCCTTCGGCAACAAATATTCCCTTTTGGAAATGTTCCAAGGGACGACGCATTGTCCGGTATGGTTCTAGTTCAGGCATGTCAAGGGAATCGATTGTGTGGGCGCTGAACATTGTTGGTTGAGAGGGGAAGTTTATGGTATGATCAATGGGTCTGCTGGGGCGTCCTGGTATGTAAGTAAGGCCCGTACGTGTTGGGCACCTGCTTCAGATAATGCGGCTTTGATTGCGCAGTAAGCGAGCATTGGGGTGTTACATTCTCGGCTAATGTGTGCAAGGTAAACGTGATGTAGGCCATCCCACAGCACGCGTTTAAGTGCTTCTGCAGCTTCTTCATTTGAAAGATGTCCGAATGAGCTCATGATCCGCTGTTTGAGTTTCCAAGGCCTGGTGGGGGCAATCGATAAGCATTTGTCGATCGTGATTTGTTTCTAAGACGATGACGTTAGCTGTGCGAATGCGTTCCGTGACCAGTGTTGTCACGTGTCCCAGGTCCGTAATAATTGCCACGGTTAGGTTTTGAGTTTGGATCGAGGAATCCGACTGGATCTTGGGCGTCGTGTGGGACAGAAAATGGGTGTACGTCAATATCACCGATTGAAAAAGTTGCCCCGTTGTGGAAGACGTGGAGGTTTAATGAGGTATCGAGGATTTCGCGGATTGCATCTCGTGTGGCTCCATTACAATAAACTGGGATTCCAAGTTTATCAGCAATGCCTTTTAAGCCGCGGATATGATCGTTGTGCTCGTGTGAGATAAGGATAGCCGAAAGGGTTTCTGGGGAACGGCCAATTAGTGCTAGGCGTTCGCGCAGTTGCCGGGCGCTTAGGCCGGCGTCTACGAGCACACGAGATTCGCCGGCTTCAATATAGATACTATTGCCGGCAGATCCGCTGCCCAAGATTGTCATGGAAACACCCATTTGCTTTCACACTATTTGACTCGGTTTGGAGGTGCAAACGTATTTTTCTTATGGGCCTGGGGCTTGTGAGTGGAAGCGAAAATTCGTTTGGCATTGTCGGTGGTTGGGGTAAGCTTTTGCAGTGTGTAAATAGTACGGCATATATGGCACACTCTTGTAAAAGGCACGGTACAGTAGGAAAGCACCAAGCAACGCCGATGCGTGCGCTCAAACGGCGTTTATTGTCGGGCAAGCAAATCATGCCGCCCAATATTACAGGGAAGGAGACGGTTGAGACTTTAATTGAGGAAACATTTTTGGCGTACAATGCGGCTCGTTTACGGGAGGCTGTGAGCTTGTTTGTGGAGAAGATGCTTAGGCCGGAGGTTACGATTGGGATGAGTTTTGCGGGGGCGTTGACACCGGCTGGGCTAGGAGCTTCTTGCATAGTTCCATTGATTAAGGCTGGGTTTGTGGATTGGATAGTTGCCACTGGGGCTAACTTGTATCACGATTTACATTTCGCCTTTAATTTACGGCTGCATGTAGGAACCCCGCGTGTAGACGATGCGATGTTGCGTGCGGCGGGTGTGGTACGCATATATGACGTTTTACTAGGGTTTGAGGAATGTTTGTTGGAGACAGATAGACGGCTTCGCGAGATTTTGGCGGGGCCTGAGTTCCAGAAAGAGATGGGTACTGCAGAGTTTCATTATTTGCTTGGGCGGCATTGTGCTTTGGAAGAGGAAAAGCATGGTTTGAAGGATGTTAGTGTGCTTGCAGCTGCATACCGTGCAGGTGTGCCAGTTTATACTAGTTCGCCTGGCGATTCGAGCATTGGCATGAATATGGCATGCTTGGCCTTGCAAGGTAGTCAATTGAGGATTAATCCAGCGATTGATGTGAACGAGACAGCTGCAATCGTGCTAAATGCAAAGAGATCGGGCGGGCGCAGCGGTGTGGTGTTATGGGGTGGTGGCAGTCCCAAGAATTTTGTTTTGCAAACCGAGCCGCAGATTCAAGAAGTGTTGGGGATTGCTGAGCATGGGCATGATTATTTTATCCAATTTACTGATGCGAGGCCTGACACAGGGGGGTTATCGGGTGCAACTCCAAGCGAGGCAGTGAGCTGGGGTAAGGTGGATCCGAGGGCATTACCGGACACCGTAGTTTGTTATACAGATTCTACTCTAGCAATGCCATTATTTGTGCATTATGCGTTGGCCAAACATGGGCCACGACCATTAAGACGGTTGTATGATAAGCGTGATCACATGGTTGAGTTTTTGAAGGGGGAATTTTTATCGCGCAAATAAATCACTGACTCCAAGGGCTAGGAGGTGAGTTGGTGAGCGGGCCTTGCAGATTTACGCGACGTTGAACCGTTTGCGTTTTTTGTTTTAGTGCTTCTAACAATTGTGGAATGGGCAAGCAGTTTACTACGTCGGATGGTGTTAGCCATCCTTTGCGGGCGGTACCTACCCCTAATTTTAGAAAGATGACGTCGTTTGCCGAGTGTGCATCGATTCCGATTGCGCATTTAACGCCTTTGCTTTTTGCATAGGGCCAGTACCGCCAGTCTAGATCCATTCTATCTGGGGCGCAGTTGAATTCGATCCAAGTACCCGTTTCGGCGCATGCATCGATTACTGCTTGGATATTTACTGGGTATGGATCGCGTTTTAGGAGTAGTCGGCCAGTGGGATGTCCCAAGATATTTACCCAGGGGTTTTGTATGGCTTTGATGATACGTTTTGTCATTTCGGCTTCCCCACCGGCGAACCCCGAATGAACGCTTGCTATAACCACGTCGAGTTCAGCCAATATTTCATCTGGCAGATCGAGCGAACCGTCTTTAAGGATATCGACTTCTATGCCTGTAAGTAGCATGAAATCGATGCCCTGTTCCTTGAGACGTTGGTTGATTTTTTTTGTATTTCGGCCAACTGTTTTTTGAGGGTGGGTACGTCTAAACCACCGGCTTGGAATGCGCTTTTTTGAATGATCGGTGATAGCCCAGTATTTGAACCCGTGGGCGTGCATTGTTTCCACAATCTCTGGCAAAGTTTGGTGTCCATCGCTCCAGGTTGAGTGGTTATGCAGTGATCCTTTGATGTCCTCGTATTTAACAAGTTCGGGAANNGGTTGTTTTTCAGCCACTTCGAATTCACCATGGTCTTCCCGAAGTTCGGGTGGGATGTAATGGAGACCGAGCCTTTCGTAGATTTCGGTCTCGTCATTGCATGGAATTAGCAAGGACGGATCGCGAGTTTCTTCTTTCGACCGGAACAATCCGTATTCGTTTAGACGAAGGCCTCGGGCAATAGCCCGCTGGCGCATCACAATGTTATGTTCTTTGCTACCGGTGAAATATGCGAGTGCGAATGGGAACTCGTGCTCGGCAACTATGCGGAGGTCGCTCTGGATGCCGCCTTGCAGTAGGACGCTTGCTTTGGTTTCGCCCATCGCCAGGACTTTTTCCACTTGGGGTTGCCCAGCGAAATATTCCATCACTTCCTTTGGTTTATTGGATGTGACAAGAAAGTCGATGTCGCCTATCACCTCCTTATTTCGCCGCAGGCTGCCAGCTACGCTGCATTTGGTGACGTACGGATGGTTCCGTAGTTCATTGAGAATTGGTTCAGCCACTGACCAGGCTTCTACAAGAAGGTGTTTGGATGCTAGGACGCGAGCTCGTTGAATACCTTCGAGGATATTGGCTTGGAGTTTCTCACCAAATCCAGGTAGGATAGCCACACGACCTTCTTTGCATGCTTTCTCGAGTTTTTCGATCGAATCGATTCCAAGTTTGTCATACAAAGTTTTTATTCGTTTGGGTCCCAGGTTAGGAATTTCCAGCATTTCGATTAGGCCGGGTGGAATACTAGCTTTGAGTTCTTCATAATAAGCCAGTTTGCCGGTGGTAACCAGCTCGGTGATTTTTTGTGCAATGCTTTCTCCAATACCTTTGATTTGATCTAGTCGGTTTTCGGCAACTACTTTTTCAAGTGGTTCGGTAAGCCCCTCAATGGCTCGAGCAGCGTTAATGTAAGCCCTGGATTTGAATGGGTTTTCCCCTTTTAGTTCGAGCAAGACTGCGATCTCATTCAGAATCCCTGCTACTTGGCTCTTATCCATGAAACCAAACATAAGACTAACTTTAGCTACTCTTCAAACGCGAAATTAGGCTGTGAGTTGTGCCGAACGTTGATCCCGCTTTCCAAGCAGATTGGGGGGGAAGAACACCTCATTGGCGGGCATGGTAATTAAACTTATGTGGCCATGCATACTTTAGGAGTATCCACACTCGGGTTCCTAGTGGGGCGGTTTAAGGCTTGTTTTAAGGCAGTAATGTGATTGTGTCCTCCTCAGTTTGTAGGATAACGCAATTATCTCTGGTTGGTTGAGTCAGTTGGTATAATGCCAAAAACAATTGACCATGTGTAAGATTTTTCTCCTGGGGATTCTGTATCCACCCTGCTTCATCCTCACAACTTTGTATTGATTGGGGGCCTTGCCGTTGGTGGGTTAGACTTTATTCTTGAGGGGTATAGGCCCCGCTTAGCTAAGCCCCTGTTAGACTGATCCATGCAATAAATGCGCTGCCAAGGCTGATTTTTCCAGGGGGGTAGGAATCTTTCTGGGGGTCCTAGCCTTAGCGGGTCTTTGGTTTGTGTAAGAACGATTTTTATGGAGAAAGTCCATTTGATTTTTTGACTTAGGCGGAGTTTTGGGTATGATAGTAGCAATGAGCTTGAGTGCCCTCACTTTTAAGAAAGGTCGTTGGGGTGCGCTTATACTGGCTTATTTCTTTTTTGGGGGAATTGGATTTTCTCAAAAGGAACAATGGTTGAAATTTCGCCCTGTCAGTGATGATTACGGGATGCGAGGAGTCACGGTTTTGGTCACTACTAACCTTCCTGTGGGGTTGGTACCGCCAAAGGAATCAGGTACATTGGCGTTTTTCCGTTGGTGGACTCCGCTGGATGGAAAGGCTAGGTGGTTTTGCTTTCCGATACCTTCGTTGGGGGGAACGGTGACCAAGCTGTACATAGATAAAAACGCGAATGGCCGGTTGGATGATGACACGCCTGAGTTACCCGTCAGGTCCAGTAGCGGCGAATGTGAGTTTGGTCCATTTAAGATTCAGTTGAGCACTCCAGATGGACCAGTAGGATATGTAATTGGGGTTGTGATGGAAGAGCGTGCAGAGCGTGCTTCACAGGGTTCCCGGTGGTTACCTCGGATTTTTTTCTGCTGGAGTATATCAAGGAAAGGTGGACTTTGGGGGCAAGAAGGTGCTTTTGACGCTCATCGACTGCAATGCAAATGGTGTTTTTAATGACACTTTTGAATGTCCCGAGGGTCCAGATATGATAGCAATTGATGAAGGTAGTAGCCGTTCTGAGTCTGATATGAATGAGCGGCCACTTAGTAGGTATATTGAAGTTGGTGGCGGGTGGTATGAGTTGGAAGTGGCTCCTGATGGTGCATGGGTAAAAGTGAAAAAGGCGGAAGGCCTTCAATGGGGTACTATCCAAGTCCCTGTAGGGGTAACGGAGCTGAAGCTTATTGGTGAGAATGGCAAGTTAAATTTAAGACCTCAGGATGGCATTGGACAGCTTCCTGTAGGGATGTATGAGATTATGGAGTATAGATACTCCAAGAAAGATTCGGCGGGTGTTAATTGGCGGGTGGAAGGCTGGTTTAGGGAGTCAGTTTTTGTGCGGGTTCAAAAGGAGGTTTCTGCTTCACTCCGGTTGGGTGAACCAATTACGTTGGCGTTATCTCACGAGGCTTTGGGTGCAGGTAGGGTGCGGTTTGAGCTAGATGTGCAAGGGCCATTAGGGGAAAGGGTAATAGTGTACCGTGGTAAGCAACAGTCTGTTCCGCCTCGGTTGGCCATTTTTAGTGCTGATGGAGGTTTTGCTGTTACGAACACGTTGGAGTATGGGTGAGGCGGGATTTGCGCGCTCTCATGGCGAGAGCCTCGTCGGGCAAAAAGGCCTTTAATTGCAACAGTAATTTACCCAGGTCCACTGAATACAAGGGGTGGGAAAGTAGTGCTTAAACCTGCCGGTCGTAAGCCGGTGGATACAAATCCTGCGGTTGCTATTGAGTCCTTGCGAGTCTACACAAGGGAAGGGCTACTTGAGGGTAGACATTTGAATGATAGAATTGGGTTGAAAGACGTGGATGAGGATGGGCTGGTTGAGCATACATCTAGGTCTAACGTGATGTGGTTAGTTGATTGGAAGCCAGATTTATCAGTGGAATTACAGCTTCGTGAGGTAGTTCCCCTGTCATCAACTGAAATCTGGAATTATAATGCAGAGTTTAGCACGCATTTGGGTGTGGCTGAGGTAACCCTAGAGGTTTCCACAAATGGGGTTGTTTGGCGTAAGATTGGTAAGGTCAAATGTAGGGAAGCGGAAGGCAATGGGGATTATGACACGCCCGTGGTTGTACTTCTGACGAATATGTATGCTGATAGGATTCGGCTGACGAATATTGTGCCAATATCTACCAATGGTAGGGTAGGATTGAGTGAGGTCATAGTCCGTCGAAATATTGGTGCCCGGCCCGTTGGGGTGTCTCCGGAGGATGGTGCCATTGGAGTAAAACCTGGTAGTGTCTTGTTGAAGTGGACGGGAGTAACTGGGGCAAAGTCATATCACATTTGGGTGGGGACCAACGCTGACTCGCTAGTTTGCTGTGGGTCCACACATACTACTGGCTACATATTAACCAATGTTTTATCGGGGAGACGGTATTGGTGGCGTGTGGATGCTGAGCTAACTAATGGAAGTATGCTAAAGGGGTATCTTGCTCGCTTTGATACTGCAGGGTTAGTTGCCCACTGGACACTTACACAAATTTCTCAGGATCAAATTCAGGATCTATCGGGGAATGGGTATCACTTAGTTTTGCGGGATACGCCGTGTTGGGTTCCGGCGGGTAAATGGCCGGTTGAGGTGTTACAATTTGGACGTCGGCGGTGGAGTTTTGCGGAAGGTAATTTGCCGGTTGAGTTGGAGTCCACAAGGAATATGAGTGTTGCTTTTTGGGTTAATGTTCAGGAAGGTGGTAATGCTTCGCAGGCGATCATAGAGGTACCTAATGGTAAGTGGAGAGTTCGATATGTGCCTTCTATCCAAAGAATTGTGGTAGGCTTTTATTCTAAAAGCGGTGAGAGGTTTATTTCAGAAGCACTGGTTTCTTCAACCCCAATAATTCCCGGTCAATGGTATCACATTGTGGTGAGCCAGCGACGTAACTCTGTTGAGTTATACGTAAACGGGAAGCTGGATAGCTCAATTACCACAAATGGGCAGGTCTGCTTTGATGGGGATCGGTTAATAATAGGTGGTTGTCCTTCTAGTGCGAAAGTGGGTGCGTTTACAGGTATGTTGTTTGACGTCCGGGTTTACGCATTTGATTTGAGGCATGAGGATGTATCGGCTTTGTACAAAAGCTATCCAGGTGTGGAATAGGCAGTTTTAAACAACGGGTGAAATCATAGGTGGGTGATCGTGGTAGTTTTATAGGCCGCAAGTAAAATTTTGCTGGGTGCGTTTGATTACACAATATTCAGCATCCTGAATTTCATGTTTTTTACGGGGCGGGTTTTGTGTGGAAGGAGGGGTGCGGCCAAGGAAAGCAGGTTGATTAAAGTCGGTTTTTGTGCATCAATAAATAAAGGTAACCTTAGGAAAAGAGGTGAACTATGCAAAACTTCGAGTTCTATAATCCTACGCGAATNNTTTTTGGGTAAGGGCACCATACAACGTGTGGCGGAGTTGATCCCCCCAGGGTAAGAAAATCCTTTATGACGTATGGGGGTGGTTCGGATCAAGCGGATTGGGGTGTATGATCAAATCAAGCAAGCATTGAAAGGTCGAGATTTATTGGAGTTTGGTGGTATTGAACCCAATCCGCGGTATGAGACGTTGATGAAAGCAGTTGAGATTTGCCGCCGGGAAAATGTGGTAGTTTTNNCTTGCGGTTGGCGGGGGGTCGGGTACTTGACGGCACGAAGTTCATTGCAGTGGCCACGTATTTTGAGGGTGGTGAGCCGTGGGATATCTTGGCCAAGAAGGTTGCGCCCACGCGGGCTATCCCACTTGGATGTGTATTGACATTATCAGCTACTGGTTCTGAATCGAATCCGTTTGCAGTAATTTCTCGAGAGGCAACGAGTGAAAAACTTGCGTTTTCGAGTGCGTTAGTTTATCCGGCGTTTTCGATAATTGATCCGGAGGTGCAATACTCGTTGCCAAAGCGGCAGATCCAGAACGGTATAGTGGATGCGTTTGTGCATGTGATGGAGCAATACGTGACTTACCCTGTTAATGCGCCGTTGCAAGACAGGTTTGCAGAGGCAATTGCCAAGACTNTGGTTGAGTATGGTCCCCGGGCATTGCGCCAACCGCGGAATTATAATGTACGAGCGGTGGTTTGTTATTGCACCACGATGGCATTAAACGGGTTGATTGGTTGTGGGGTGCCACAGGATTGGACAACGCACATGATTGGCCATGAGTTGACAGCATTTTACGGATTGGATCATGGTCAGACTTTGGTAATAGTTTTGCCGGCAGTTTGGCGTCACCAAAAACGTGGTAAGCAAAAGAAGCTTGAACAACTCGCGGAGCGGGTGTGGGGAATTAGAAAGGCTCGTGACAAAGCAGAAGCCGCAATAAAGAAGACNGAGGAGTTCTTTAGGTCACTTGGAATGAAAACTCGGTTGTCTGAATTGGGGATCGGATCAGAAAAATTTGATGAAATAGCAGCACGTTTTGAGGGGCGTGGGGTAAAATTGGGTGAACGCCAGAAAATTGGTCCGAAAGAAGTTAGAGAGATTTTGGAGCTCTGCTTGTGAGGTGGCTGGTACAGTGCAGATGTGCTCAGCCTTCCATCTGGATAGAGCAATTTAGGAATCCAGGGAAAAGAAGGAGGGGAATTATTACGGGTTAGGGTAATGCCGAGTTAAATACTCTGCTGCCATTTTATGGGGGTGTGATGCAAAGGGCGGTTCTCCCGAGGAAAGAAGCCTATTCACTTTCTGAGTTTTGAGGTGGCGGTTCAGTAGGTGGTTGGGGTTTAGTGGGGCGGCTGATAAGAATGTCTCTGGGTTCGGCGCCTTTGCTCGGACCAACAATGCCCCGGCGTTCTAGTTCGTCCATGATTCTTGCAGCACGGGTGTAACCCAACCTCAGTCGTCGTTGAAGAAGAGACACGCTAGCTTTTTCGCTCGGTTAGGATCACATCAATGCATTTTTGGATTAATTCCTCGTCCTCTTGAATTTGGTCATCTAATTCTTGTGGGGTTGATTGTTGCAATGCCTGGTGGATTTCCAGTTCGTAGTTAGGCTTAGCTTGTTTGCATATGAACTGGACCACGCGTTGGATTTCTGCGTCGGTCACCAGTGCACCTTGAGCCCGGATAAGTTTTGATGCGCCTGGGGGTTGGAATAGCATGTCGCCCTTACCAATAAGTTTTTCTGCGCCTTTAACATCTAAGATAGTTCTAGAATCCACGGCTGAAGCGCATTGGAAGGCGATCCTGGCAGCTATATTAGCCTTTATTACACCGGTTATAACGTCCACGCTGGGTCTTTGTGTGGCGATGATGCAGTGGATTCCAGCTGCGCGTGCCATTTGAGTAATGCGGGCAATGTGCGTTTCTACGTCGCGTGGTGCAACCAACATCAAATCGGCTAACTCGTCGATAATAACCACAATGTAAGTTAGTTTTTCGGGGATCACTAAATCGTCTTCTTCCTGCACAGTGATTTCTTCATCGATTTGGACGGCGAATCCGTCTGCGGTCGGTTCGATTCGTTCTCGTTTGGTTGTAAGCGGTAATTCAGGCTGTTTTTCTTTTATTGGTTGTGTTTTGGGTCGTTCGTTAAATGCCTGGATGTTTCTGACGCCGACCCGAGCAAAAATCTGGTATCTTTTCTCCATTTCATTTATAACCCAGCGGAGTGCCAAGATGACTTTTTTGGGGTCAGTTATTACGGGTACCACCAAGTGGGGTAGTGCGTTGTACTGTTGTAATTCGACCACTTTGGGGTCAATCATTACAAAACGGAGTTGGTCTGGTGGAAATCTGTACAGTAAAGAAGTTACGATTGCATTAACGCAAACGGATTTCCCGGAGCCTGTGCTGCCGGCGATCAACATGTGTGGCATTTCAGCCAGGTCAGCAATGATTGGGTTCCCGTAAACGTCTTTGCCGAGTGCGATTGGAATTTTAGCCCGAGTATTACGCCATTCTTCCGACTCCAAAAGATCGCGAAGGTACACGTAAGTTTTTATTCGGTTGGGTACTTCTATGCCTACTGAACTTTTGCCTGGGATGGGAGCTAGGATGTGTACTGATTCAGCTTGCAATGTTGCCGCGATATTATTGCTCAGTGAAGCAATACGTTCGAGTTTAACACCTGGTGCAGGATGCAGTTCATATCGGGTTATGGTAGGGCCACGAGTGATATCCCCAACAGCGACTTCAATCCCAAACTCGGCCAGGGTTTGCTGAATGCGTTTAGCATTAGCCAAAAGTTCTTCTTTTGTTTCAGAAGGTCTGGATAATGTTGGTGGTGGATTTAACAGGTCGATTGGTGGCAGTTGATAATTGCCTGTGACAAGGGGTGTTATCGTAGCAGCCCGTTTAGTTTTTTTGGTGGATTGTGTGGGTTGAGCTGGTTTGGTTTCTCCATTGGGTAATGAAATACTGGGGGCTTGACCTATTAGGCCGAGAGTTTGGGCTGTGGATTCGGTGGTAGTGGGTCCAGGTTCGGGTCTGCTCAGGCCGCCTTTTTCGGTTTTTGTTTCGGATTGTAAAGCGGATTCTTCCGTGCTGGTGCTTGCCTCTAAGGTTTGTTTTGGTGAAGTTTTTGGAGCTTCAGGGATGCTGGTATCGCGGATTCGGGGTGTAATCGATGGTTTTGTTTCCTTGGGCGGAGTTTTGTCTTTGATCTCGTCGGATTGAATTTCCCCAGTGAATACAGATGAGTTTTGTGAGTCCAACCAACGGTTTTTAATGATCTTGGCAGCCTGGTTAATCCAATCGCGCAATCTGAAGTCGCTTAGATAAAGGAGGCTAATACCCATCAACATTCCGCATACGATCCAGATCCCCACTTTCCCGACCAGCCAGAATCCGTATTCATATGCAAGATAACCAGCTAAACCGCCGACGCTATTAATACGAAGGGGTTGAGCCAATTCACGTGTTAAATGCGGGAAGATAAGTTCAATGTGTCGTAACAAGATGGATAGAGTTACAAGAAACACTAACATCCACGGCCACCGCCGCGTGTAAGGATGTGAGTTGTTCAATCATCATCCCTAGCCCTATTGCAATAAGTCCAATGGGTACTAGGTAGGCGGAGATGCCGAAAATGAAGAGTAGGGCGAACCCCAAGAAAGCTCCTATCATCCCCCCGTAATTTTTAGCTGGTGAGTTTTGCGGTGGTTCGCGGAAAAACCCAAGGTCACCAGCGTCGAAGGTGATCAAAGCCACTGCCACGAACAGCCCTAAGCAAATAAGGGCTGTTCCAGTGAGCACTCCAAAGTGTTTGTTTGAGGCTGGGTTCCCGTTACGACCCATACCTCGAGACTACTCGTGCGGCAGTTTTTGTAAAAGCGGAAATTGAGGGGGGTAAGAGGTAACCCATGTGAAAGTTTTTTCTTTCGGTTAACTGGTTTGAGGCTTATAGGACTTTACATGGAACAGAAAGTACGCGTGGGAGTGATCGGCGTGGGCGCTTTAGGCAAGGAACACGCCCGGATATATGCTGAGTTAGCACGCAGTGGCGTGGTGCAGTTTGTTGGTGTGTACGATATTGATCCTGCAGCGGCGTCTAAAGTGGCGACTCAGTATGGTGTTCGCCAATGCAGTTCAGCTGAGGAGTTATTGGGCGCAGTGGATGCTGTGAACATCGTAACACCGACAACCACTCACTATCAATTAGCTCGAATGGCGCTAGAGCGTGGGCGTCATGTCCTGGTCGAAAAGCCAATGACGGATGATGCGACGAAAGCAATGGAGTTGGTTCAGTTGGCTAAGCGGAATAACTGCATTTTGCAGGTGGGTCATATAGAAAGGTACAACCCAGTGTTTGCGTATTTGGAATCAGTTGCTCGCGATCCAAAGTTTATAGAGGTGCATAGATTATCCCCATTTCCCGGACGTAGTACAGATATTGGTGTGGTGTTAGATCTGATGATTCACGATATCGATATAGTTTTGGCGTTTGTAAGAGCACCGGTTGAATCGGTGGAGGCGGTAGGCGTCTCAGTTCTCAGTAATTCGGAAGATATAGCCAACGCCCGCATTAGGTTTAAAAGTGGGTGTGTAGCCAACTTAACAGCTAGTAGGGTTAGCCCCGAACGGATGCGTAAGATTAGGGTCTTCAGTGGAGGTGACTCACCAAGCTATATTTCATTGGATTACCGGGCTCAGGCAGGGTACATATACCGTCTCGCGAAGGCTGATGACCGCTCAAGTAATGTAATTAAACGCATTTTTGCCAGTCGCGATGCAACGGTCATAATGGAATATGCTGGCAAGCGAATTGTGCGCGAACCGGTGCCCATTACCAAGGAGGAACCATTGCGTTTAGAACTGCGAGAGTTTATCGAGTGCATAACTCAGCGTCGGGCCCCACGTGCTGGCGGCGAAACTGCGTTGGCGGCGCTCGATTTGGCCTTTGAAATAACCAACCAGATCAGGNCACAAGGGACAGCTATCCCTATCTGATTGAGCCCTTGAGGTGGATGTACATTCCAAATTAGAGACTAACTGGGTAACGTCATTTGTCGAATGCGCCCGAGACGATTTATGATAATTGCAGGTGAGGCAAGTGGTGACACGCTTGCTGCGGACCTAGTTAGGGAACTGCAAGCAGTGTTACCGGAAGTTGATAGACCTCGTGTTAATGAGCCACAACCGAGGGTAGGGCCTTTGGCGCCGGAGTTTTTTGGAGCTGGTGGGCCCCAAATGGCTGAGGCCGGAGTAGAATTGTTGGAGGACATGACCCGGTTTTCTGCGGTGGGTGTTTGGGAGGTATTCCGAAGGATTCGAACTTACAAAAAAGTTTTCCGGCAATTGCTCCAAATTGCGTTAGAACGCAAACCGGATGTTGTAATAGGCGTGGATTTCTTTGGTTTTAATGGTCGGTTTGCTCGAGCCATAAGGCGGTTAACTCGTCAGAAAACCGCTTGGTTTCACGGTTGGTCGCCGATGATCGTCCAGTACGTATCACCCCAAGTTTGGGCTTCTCGTCCGAGGCGAGCGAAATTAATTAGCGGAAAATCATGATTTGCTCATTAGCATTATTCCCTTTGAAAAAGAGTGGTATTCCCGCAATGTTCCAAAATTGAAAGTGGAATACGTGGGACACCCGATTGTGGACAAATTGGGTATAATAAGTGGAACTTCACACGGAATCGTCTCAGATTCCTTGAACCGGATTTTATTATTGCCAGGAAGTCGGGTAGATGAGGTCAGACGTCATCTGGCTCTGATGATTGAGGCAGTAAAGTTAATACGTGCCCAGCTTCAGAACGTTGTTGCCCGGATAGTATTTGCAAGTGAGGACCATCAGAGAGAGTGGGAGGAAATAGTGCGCAAGGCGGGCGTAGAAATACACGGCGGTCCAGTTTTAGAGGCGCTTAGATACACTGACCTTGCGATTACTAAGTCGGGTACGGTGACTTTGGAATGTGCTGTTAGGGGAGTGCCCGCAGTGGTTATATATCGGACTTCTTGGCCCACATATTTGATTGCCCGAAAAGTAATTAATGTGAGGTACCTCAGCATGCCTAATCTAATAGCAAATGAGGAAGTTTACCCAGAACTTATTCAGCATCGTGCCACGCCTTCAAACATTGCACGCGCTGCCGTTGAATTGCTTTCAGACCGGGAACGATACATTCGTGTGAAGGAGACACTTGCCAAAATTTCCACGGGGTTGGGAACGCCGGGGGCAGCGCGGCGGGCGGCCATGGCAATCTGTAAACTGCTTGAATGAGACAGACAGGTGTTACAACGTGTCTTCGTGTGAAAATGTTAATAATTTGTTACGTGCCTTTGCTTGCAAACGATGGTTGTGCGATGTTAAGCGATGATAAGAAAGTTCAGTGATGCGCAGGGTGTGATAGCAGCGTACTTGTGTGTATGGCTGAGCAAACAAATTTAGGTGGGTGGAACCGGTACGGGTTCACTTTGATCGAATTACTCGTAGTAATTGCAATTATAGCAATTCTGGCGAGCTTGCTTTTACCGGTACTAAATAAGGCGAAGGCTCGGGCTCAGGCAATTAGTTGCATGAGCAATATGCGGCAANNGGGTGTGGCCCTCCATTTACATGCTGGGGATAGCGATGATATGTTGCCGCGGGATGGTACGGACAACGGCGGTCAGTACGGGGTAGATACCGGAGCCACTACTGGTCCTGGTAGCCCCAAGGACGAGTACGCTTGGTTTAACGTTTTGCCACCAACGGTTGGTGAAAACACGCTTCAGTACTACTACGAACAACCAGGTCCGCCTATGGCCAAAATGCCGTTCCCTGGTAATGGCATTGGAAAGATGTGGCATTGTCCCTCAGCAAAAGCTGCCCCAAACGACAATTTTTTAAAGGGTGGATCTTTCGGCTTCTTTAGTTACGTGATGAACATCGATCTCAAACTCAAGAGCTCGATTAGGAATGGGGTAGTTGGCAATAGCTACTCGTACCCTCTAATGCCGAAGATAAGCCAGATCCGATATCCAGCTTACACAGTCATGTTTACCGAGGTAACTTTTAGTCCTACTCTTGAAAACTACGTTTATTCGCCTGAACGCAATGGCATTTTTCCTTGTGCTCGGTGGTCATATTTTCCAAAGCGGCATAATGAGCGTGGCACCTTAGTATTTGTTGATGGGCATGCAGCACAGTTTAAATGGGACTACGTCTATAACAAGGAGGCCACTGGCCGCGAAGAAAAGTTTAATCCGGACATCTGGTGGAACCCGAACAGAGATATTGCAAATAAGCCAAATTGAGGTTGAATAGCTACAGGTACCCTGTGCACAACTAACATAAAGCCAATTGGAGATAAAAATGAAAGCAATCGCAAAGCTATTGGTCTGTGGATTATTGGTAGGCCAACTCTCTTTGCAACAGGCAGCCATTCTGCTTCAAGACGATTTTAATTACCAGGACGGCGTGCTTACCAATGTCTCCAGTGGTAAGTGGCGGTTGCATAGCGGCAATGGGAGCGGGATGTTTGTTGAAGGTGGGGAACTGAAGGTTGACGGGAGTTTGTATGATGACTGTAATGCACTTTTATCAGGGGGGCCCTATGATGCCAGCGCAAGTGTTCCGGCGCTTTATGCCACGTTCAATATTCGAGTAACGTCCTTGCCTACGAGTAGTGGAACCTATTTTGCGCATCTTAAAGACAATAGCACCGGTTTCAGGGCGCGCGTGTTTGTAGGGACCGAAGGTGCAAGTGCTGGTTGTTATAGGTTGGGCCTGGCAAATGGTAGTAGCACCGTTAACGTTTGGTTCCCTCAGGATTTGTTCCCATATGTGACCTACACTGTTGTAGTTAGGTATATACCACAAACAGGCGTTTCGACGCTTTGGGTGGATCCGATGAATGAGACGAGTACCTCGGTCACAGCTACTGACTCAGCGACCTCTACCGGGATTGTACAATTTGCCTTTCGCCAGGCTTCAGGTGGGGGAGTGGTAATGGTCGATGATTTGGTGGTTGGTACAACATTTGCCGATGTGATTCCCAGTAGCGCTGGGTACAACCCACCTTTTATAACTGTTCAACCAGCCGACACAAATGTGTCGCAAGGCTTAACGGTTAGTTTTAAGGTGATGGCTTGTGGAGATGAACCGATCAACATTCAGTGGTATTACAATACCAACACACCGGTCCAAGGTGCCACGAGTAATGTTCTTATTCTCACTAACGTCACTTCTTCCATGGCTGGTACTTACCATGCGGTTGTGTGGAATATGGCTGGCGTCACAAATTCCCGGTTTGCTTTATTAACAGTAGTGGAGGGACAAATACCGCCAACCATTACTAATCAACCGCAGGATGTCACGGCTGTCTATGGTCAGAGCGTGGAGTTTACTGTAGGAGCAGCAGGATCACCTCCCTTGGGGTATAGCTGGTTTAGAGTAGTTGAAGGAACCACTAACCAGGTCGGGGGGAAGTTCGATGACGCTGACGGTGACATCGGTAAGACCTTCTGACGCTGGGTTGTATTTTGTAGTCGTGACTAACCTTTACGGATCAGTCACCAGTCGACTGGCAGAGTTAATAGTCAACCCACCTGCGTTGACGTCTATAGCCGCGATTCGTGCTACTGTGACCCCGCCAAATTACGTTCCTACCAACACTACGCAGTTGTTCCGTGCTAGAGGAGTGGTCACCTCCAAGACAAGCCTCACAAGTGCGGCAAATACGTTGTTTTACATGCAGGATGAGACGGCTGGGATTGCGGTTTACTGGACAGGAGCTGGGGGCGTTACCAGCTGTCCGCCCCAGGGTGCTTTAGTGGAGGTTGTGGCACCAGTGACTCATTTTAATGGTCTGCTTGAGTTGAATCCGTCGGCTACCAACCCCCTTCATAGTGTGAAGATTTTAAGTTTGAACAATCCTTTACCAGAGCCGGTGCCTTTGCCATTTGACGATGCTATCAAAAATGACCCGTCGGTAATGGAAGGGCTCGAAGGGCGATACGTCGTCGCCACGAACGTGCTTGTCGATTTAAGTGCAACTACGTTTGCGAGTGTTTCCTCTGGCGAACAAATCACCAATATTTACGGCCAAACGTTTACTATNTACATCAACGCATACACTGACATTCCTGGACGGAAGAAACCCCCTATGCGGGTAAATATTTATGGCGTTTTGGGCCAGTATGATACGAGCTCACCATATACCTCTGGTTACCAGTTGATTCCTACGGCATTTACCGATTTTGAATTTCCAATTCAGTTCTATAATGTTTTGGAGAACCTGTGGCGGCCAAATGGGCAGCCGACTAATGATTTGTCTGATAACCCTTTGCGCCCGGGTGAGAAAATTACAACGTACGTAAGTGCGCGGGATCTTGGTGGTGGGGTATGCACATTGACCCCGTTAACTTGTCCAGTTGGCGGTAGTTGGGCAACAGGCCCAGTGACAGGAACCAATCCTACTACAAAATTTACATTTACAGCAACTCCTGCGTATGCCGGTCAGGCGCTGACGTATTCAGCTGTAATTACTTCGCCCTCTGTAACCTACACTCAAACCTGGCTTGTGTACGTACCTACGCCCGCTGAACAGATGGTTTTTATAAGTGAGTTTTTGGCGAATCCTACTACAAATTCTGATGCTCCTCATTACAATCCACTGCAACGGATAACAGTCTCTACAAACATCGTTGTCCAGGATGAATATGTGGAAATTGTGAATCTCTCGGATGAAACCGTCGATTTGTGGAATTGGTCAGTGGAAGATGCCATAACAACTCGGCATGTGTTTTATAACGGTAGTTGGGGCGGAGAAATCATTATGCCCAAGAGTGCGATAGTAATTTATGGGGGTCCGTTGAATGGATATGAACCACAATTGCCAGTGCCAGCCTACCCGGCAAACCAATCGACAGCTAATGGGCTTGCCCTTAATAACACGGGATCAGAAATCATTACTGTTCGCAATGGCAACGGTTACCCGGTTGATCGGGTGTTTTATACAGGATCAATGCTTTCTAGTTCAGGCTCTCTAACGCGGTTCCCTACCGAGGGTGGACCGTTTGTTCCACAATGGTATGTCAGTACCAATGCCGTTACACCAGGATTGCAATATGCAGGTAATACTTGGGATCAGCCACCAGTAATGCCATCGCCGATTAAGGGAATAACCGTTCTGGTTGGTAATCCGGTGCGATTACAGTTTACAAATGATCCTGCCAAAGTAAGCACGTTATGGTATGCAAACGATTTAAGGGATCGGTTCCAAGTCTTGTTTGGAGCGAGGATGTCGAGCACCACGGGTGAATTCATGATAACCAATCCACCAGCCGACAAACAGTTTTACTTCATCACTCAGCAGTAAATTAAGCGAAGCACAACATTCAGTATGGCTCATTTTGTGAAATTGGATGGTCCTTGTCCCTGAGGAGCTGGGGAAAGCAAATATCGATGCATAAGCAACTTAGGTTTTTGCTGGTGCTTACCATCAAGAGATATGTTTGGCAGTACGAGGTTCTTTCGAGAGACAATAGTTTTAAGTAGCTTGCAAACATTTTCTGGGGGCCTTTAATGTAGTTATCCGGGTGAGTGGTACGGAGTGACGGTAGCATGAATCCACACTGGCAAAGGCAATGATTGTGTTTGGATGGTTGTTTTAGGGGTCGTTTTTTGGTTGTCTCGCATGTGCGCAACCAGACGAAAGTCATTTACTGTGATGATAAACCGAAACAAAGTTCGATCGCTTTTCAAATTTAGGATGAGGTGAAATGGGGATCGGTCGTCAACGCAAGTTCCAGTAAGTGAAAGGGGGCGCGAGAACTTGCGCCGCATTGGTGTGTTTTCTCTCATTTCCAAGAGATGTCAAATGAGTTGAGTACACTGAAGCTCTTAATATGTCCGCAAAATCGTGAGCGCGTGATTGCAGCAGATTTAGTTTCGGGTTGATGATATACACTTTGGGTATTATGAGTGGGTAAATGCTGAGCTTGGTCGATCGGAAATACTGTTGGGTGGTGATTGTGGTATTTGGGTGGTGGGGAATTGCCACATGGCCGACGGTCCCAAGATCAAACCTTTTGGCAGCTTAGTTGGGAAAGATTCGCGGGCCTGGTGATTATCCAAGTATGGGAGATGGAAATGCACTTTTTGTTGATATGGCTTGAGTTTGANCAAACTGGTTAGAGGTTCGTGTGTTCTCAACCGCCCTGGCGATCCGGTGTTTGTGACGGTTGTGGCGGAGTAGAGTTTTAGCCTTGCAGAACAAGGGGTTTTTGAACCATTTTCCAGAGTTGTGTCAGAAAGAACGATCTCCATCTTGAACAAGCCCGACGTGGGTTTTGAACAGACCTTGAGGCCGACTATATTTGCGGAATATGTCGGCCAGTCCAAGGTCAAAGAGAGACTTGAAATCGCTGTAAGAGCAGCCCGAAAACGCGGCGAGCCATTGGACCACATACTCTTGAGTGGGCCTCCGGGACTCGGGAAGACCACGCTCGCCCATATCATTGCGCATGAGATGAGCACTACTATCAAGGCAACTAGTGGTCCTGCCATTGAACGCGCAGCCGATTTGGCGGGCTTGCTTACAAACCTGAATGAGGGTGAAGTGCTTTTTATTGACGAGATCCATCGTCTGCANCGCACGATTGAGGAGTACCTTTATACGGCAATGGAAGATTTCAAGTTAGATATTGTGATTGATCAGGGACCAAATGCACGGACTGTTCGCATTACGCTTCCACGGTTCACGTTGATTGGGGCTACTACAAGAAGCGGTTTGTTAACCGCACCTTTACTTTCCAGGTTTACGATTCGGGAACGGCTTGATTACTATCCAGCTGAAGACCTACAAAAAATCGTTTTACGCTCGGCTCGGATCCTAGGGGTGGAAATAGATCAGGAGGGAGCTCTTGAGATAGCGCGGCGGAGCAGGGGAACACCCAGAATTGCAAATAACTTACTGAAACGGGTGCGTGATTACGCGCAGGTCCGACACGACGGGAAGATCACCTGTGAGGTGGCACGTGCTGCACTTGCGATGTTGGAGATTGATGAGCATGGCCTCGATGAGATGGATAAACGCATCCTTGAAACCGTCGTAAAAAAGTTTGGGGGTGGCCCTGTGGGAATTAATTCTTTGGCAGTTGCTGTGGGTGAAGAGCCCGATACAATCGAGGAGGTCTACGAACCGTACCTTATTATGGAAGGGTACTTAAAGCGTACACCTCAGGGTCGCGTGGCTACAGAACGGTGTTACCAAAAGCTAGGCTTAAAACCAGGTCGCGGGGACCAACCTACTTTGTTCTAAAGTTTACCCTTATCGAGTGGTTGGAATTGAATTTAAGGAGCTCTGGTGAGCATGTGGTTACGTGCAAAAATGATACCCCATGGTTGGCGTAAGAGTTAGTTTTCATTGCTGGTGTTTAGTAGATAAGTAGCCAAGGAGTATTTTTTCTGGCTAAGGATGTGGAAGAAATTGTAATGAGGGCGGGAATGCGAATGACCAGTAAATGCTATAAAAAGTTTTGTGACGCGGTAGGTTTTTGCGATGCATTTCCGAAAAACTTAAGGGAAGATCTGGCCCTTGGGTTAAAACGCAGGTTAAAATAAACGCCATCCTATGCATTTTTGACAAGAGGTGGGAGTTACCCAAATATCCTGTATGCTTGTAAACAGCATAGCAATCACGGGCGCAGGGATGTACAGCCGGTGAAATACAGCAGCCTTAAAAGTCTTTGTGTNGNGTGGAATGTTTTGGGGTTATTTCTCTTGGGTTCGCTTAAGGGCTTCGGTGGTTTTGGCGTGTAGCATTTGAAGTTCTTCCCTTAACTGTTCCCGGGTTTGTGCATCCATCCGATCAATGAAAAGGATTCCGTTGAGGTGGTCGACTTCGTGTTGTATGGCCCGTGCTAGAAAAACCGGTGCATTTGAATTTTAAGGGTGTAGCATGTGGAGTGATTGTTTCCACTAAGACTGTTTGAGGGCGTGGGATTTCTAGCGTTAGATACCAGGGAAGCTTAGGCAACCCTCGACGTCTTTGACTAGGGGGCCTTCTGACACAAGGTGGGGGTTGATAAGGATCAGTGGCATGTAAAGTGTTGGATCAACGCGCTTGCCGTTGATTTCCATGGTGGATGGGCGTTCGCTGCCTCGAATGTCGATAACAGCAAGCTGAAGTGCGTAACCAACTTGTTGTGCCGCGAGACCCACACCGTCTGCACTGCGCATAGTTTCGAGCATATCAGTTATTAGTTGATGGATCTGGTCGGTNATCTTCTCAATACACGCCCCTTTTTTCCGNAGGATCGGGTTTCCGTATGTAACAATTGGCAGGATCATGNATGGTTATTTGGAAGGTAGGCTCGGTTTGAGTTCTTCAAGGATTAAGTCAGCTACTTTTCGGCCGCTTTTAAGCATTCCGCCAAAAATGGGTCCCATTCTGAACCCGCCACTAACGTTGTTTGCTGCCATACCTGCCACGTACAAGCCCGGGCATATTTGCTTAGTGTTTTCTACAGTGGCGGGTTCAGCCTGGTCTATCCACATAGGTCGTTCTCCCATAATAGTGCCTGTGGGGGTGTTAAGCCGGATCCCGGCTTTTTGAGCTGCAAGTTGGGCAATTTCTGAGGGATGACCAGTACCGTCGACCACTACCTTAGAAACCACAACCAGGGGGTCTACATGCATTTGTAGTCGGTCCACTGGGGTCCAGTTTATCACCACGCCGCTGACTTTATTTTCTTTGAATACGATATCCTGGACGGTGACCGCGTTAAATATTCGCGCACCGGCTTTTCTGGCACCGAAAATTAAACCTGAGGCAAGTTCTACGGAGTCCACTGAGTGGTACCCAGGGCTAATGGGTTTGTGGGATATCCCGAAATCATTTAGGATAGGGATGGCATCGTCTTGGACAACTACTTCGTTGAATAGCATACCTCCGCCCCAGATGCCGCCGCCCGGTGCTAACGTGCGTTCAAAGATTACGACGTTTAATCCGGCACGGGCCATGTAATATGCACCGACTAATGATGAAGGCCCTGCCCCCACTAGTACCACGTCGACCGCTAGGGCATTTCGCAGTTTCTCGTAGTACGACTCGATAATTGCACGTGTTATAAGGACTTCGGTATGTGTCATAGGGTAACCGATTACCTCACCTCCAATTTACGGCATTGTAAACCGGAGGCGGTTTAATTTTGGAATATTAGCACGTTTCTGAAGCAATGTAAACGCACTTGAGGTTGAAATGGCAGTATCAGTGGTTTTCAGACTTAGTGGTTTTATGGCTGAAGTTACCTATTGATTTCGGCCACAACAATGTTTGTATTTCTTGCCGCTACCGCATGGGCATGGGTCGTTTCGTCCTACTTTGGGACCGGACCTGATCGGCTTAGATTTTTCAACCGCGGCCAAGGCTTCGCTGACAACATCGGAAGATTTTTGTGTGGTTTGAGTTTGGTTGCCTTGAGTTGTTGTTGTCCGTGTGCCGAAAGCAGAGACACTTTGGTGTACAAGCTGTTGCGGTAGGTTGCGGAGAAAGTTTTCAAAAGCAATTAAGCTGGATGCGCTCCGGAATATGTTTTGACAGATCTCGCTTTTTAATGTTGACCATGAGATCTTCGAACATTTTGTATGCTTCCGCTTTATATTCGATTAAGGGATCACGTTGTCCATATCCGCGTAGCCCTATACTGTATCTGAGACTATCCATCTCATAGAGATGTTCCTGCCACAGCCGGTCGATTGCTGAGAGAATGATGTAACGTTCGACTTCTTGGATGGCAGCTGGGTCTTCGTAGCTGATTTTAATTTCGTAGGCACGTTTGACGGCGTCTACTATGAGTTTCGCAATTGCATACTGTGCAGGGCTGAGTTCAGCATAGATGGAGTCTGCTGGCGGAAGATCGGACGCTTTTTCGGCGATTTCGACGACTATTTTTTCTGTGAGACCGATGGGGAAGGTTATGTTGACCCAATCTACTAACGGACGAATTTTCCAGTCGCGGGGGTTGAACTCTGGGGTGGTGAATTGTTGGACTTTTTGTACAACGACTTCCTCCATGATATCCATGAGACGGTCGCGGACATTGTCGCTGTGAATGATCTGATTGCGGAACCCATAAATTATTTCTCGTTGCTTATTCATTACGTCATCGTACTCCAGGGTCCGCTTTCGGATTTGGTAGTTGTATTGTTCGACGCGTTTTTGAGCTTGTTCTATTGCCCGGGTTAGCAGTGGGCTAGTGAGTTCCTGGCCCTCCTCAACGCCCATTTTTTCCATGTATTTGATAATTTTGTCCGAACCGAAGAGTCGCATTAAATCGTCTTCCAGTGAAACGAAGAAGTGGGAGGAACCGGGATCGCCTTGGCGAGCACAGCGCCCACGCAACTGCAGATCAATTCTCCTGGCCTCATGTCGTTCTGTGCCGATCACATGGAGGCCGCCTAGCTCTGCTACGCCCGGCCCAAGTTTGATATCCGTGCCGCGCCCTGCCATGTTGGTTGCGATTGTAACGGCACCGTATTGACCTGCGCGGGCCACAATTTCTGCCTCCAGCTGATGGTATTTTGCGTTTAAAACAGAGTGAGGAATGCGTTCTTTCGATAGCAATTTGGAGAGGTATTCGCTGACTTCTACTGAGATAGTACCCACCAGGATTGGTCGGCCTGTGGCGTGGATTTCTTTGATTTCTTTTATTGTATAGCGGCGTATTTTTCACGTTTAGTCCGGTATACGGAATCTTGATAGTCCTTTCGAATGCAGGGTTTGTTGGTGGGGATTACGAGTACATCCATTTTGTATATGTCCCAGAATTCGGCAGCTTCTGTGGCAGCGGTGCCCGTCATGCCGGCTAGTTTCTGATACATCCTGAAGTAATTCTGGATTGTGATTGTGGCGAGGGTTTGTGTTTCGCGTTCAATGGCCACGCCTTCCTTGGCTTCCACGGCTTGATGCAAGCCGTCGCTCCATCGGCGCCCAGGTAAAAGTCGTCCTGTATGTTCATCGACGATGATGACTTTATTATCCTGCACAACGTAGTGCACGTCTCGGAAGAAAAGCGTGTAAGCTTTAAGCAGTTGGGAGATGGCATGGATACGTTGCGCCTTAATTTCGTGTTCCCTAAGCAAAGCAGTTTTTGCTTCGACTCGGCCGCGAGTGTCTAGGTCAGACCTGCTTTCTATCTCATGAAGTGCAACAGTTAGATCTGGCAACACAAATGCATCTGGATCATTAGGGCTGAGGAACTGTCGGCCTTTCTCTGTTAAATCAGCTTCATTGTGCTTTTCGTCGACGGTGAAGAACAGTTCTTCTTTTTCCGCAAATAACTCTACTTTTTTCTGGTCTGCTAACAGTTCTAGCTCTGCCTGATTCACTAGGGCTAGGTTTTCCGGGTCTTCGAGCAGCCGCATTAGGCGTTCAGATTTAGGCATACCCATTTTTACTCGATACAGAAGCCGTCCGATACGCCGACGGAGATTCTCCCGTTCACCTGGAGGTATCTGGCCAAGTTTGAGCTTGCGATGCAGTTCTTCAACTTCGTTTAGGAACTGATTACATAGGCGTTCCTGGGCTTTAACCAAGGCTTCGACTTGGGGTTTGTACTTCGCGAATTCATTGTCTAGGCTTCGTACTGATGGGCCGCTAATTATGAGAGGTGTACGTGCCTCGTCTATTAGGATCGAATCAACCTCGTCGATAATTGCGTAGTAGTGGCCCCGTTGGACCTGGTCTTCTTTCCGGATGGCCATTCCATTGTCCCTAAGATAATCGAAGCCGAATTCTGCATTTGTGCCGTAAGTGATATCGCATTGATACTGCTGTTTTCGAACAGCAGGGGGTTGATCGTGTTGGATACACCCTACTGTAAGCCCGAGGAATTTATACACTGCCCCCATCCATTCGCTGTCACGAGCAGCAAGATAATCGTTTACTGTGACAAGGTGCACACCGTGGCCAGCAAGGGCGTTTAGGTAAAGTGGCATGGTAGCGACAAGGGTTTTTCCTTCACCGGTGGCCATCTCGGCGATCTTTCCTTTGTGGAGGGCATAGGCACCCATGATTTGCACGTCGAAAGGCACCATATCCCACACGATTGTGTGTCCGCGGACAACGATTTGTTTCCCGAGGAGACGGCGACAAGCGTTTTTTACCACTGCGAATGCCTCAAGCATTAATTCGTCTAAAATCTGTTGTTCGATTTCGAAGGCTTTTCGCCGTGCCTGTTTGGCTTCCTCTCCCAAAAGTTTAGACTCTAACTTCTTGGCTTCCTCAATCCACTTGTAATAACCACGGTTTCTTCTTTCCCGCTCGATGTACTCTTTGAATTGAAAGGTTTTGTCGCGGAGTTGCTCATCTGTAAGAGACTGCAGCTGGCGTTCTATCTCATTGACCTTCGGGACAAAGTGTGCCCTTAACCGCCGTATTTCGCGGTCGTTTTTTGTCCCAAAAATTTTTCTAAGTAAGTAGCCAATCATCGCCTGGAAATTAGAACGATTACTTCACGAAACCTAATCATAATTTCGCCCATGCGTCAAAGAGATACTCTAATCCTAAGGGACGTGCTCATAGGAGGAAGAAGGTACCTGATGTAATTCTGGGCCCGAACAATTAAACGCCGCCGATCCTGGGTTAGCGGTCAATCTGGTCAAGCAAAGAAAAATGTTCCATCTAAAGTCGTATTTAAACTGTAAGTGGTAAGGGTGTCTTTGATGTCGTGCTTTTTGCGGCTTCTGTTCTTGTTTGGGAAAGGGAAGGTTAAAAGGGGCCATAAGGGAGGCCAGCCAAACACGTGTCTTGCGATATGCCATTTGACAGCAAGTGGTAATGCGCCACTATCCAGGATGAAAGAAGGGGAGTTTTTGGCGGGGATTAAATTTGTAGCCCAGGCTTTGGAGGCAGGGGTTGCCTTTTTAGGTCTTGGGGGGAGGTAAAGATTGGGCTACAAAATTGGTGAGCTTTAGGAGTATTTAGCACCTTTGGGAGGAGTAAGTTCATAGGGGGTGGAACTTCAAAAGTAAAGGCCGATATCCAGTCACTGGATTAGATTTTAACGGGCGCCTGCGTCAGGTAAAAAATTGCAAAGCGGTTCTGGTTGACATTGAGTTTTACTTTTGGTTTATATCTTGATGTTGTGGCGGGCCAGAGTCGGCTGGTCCGTCGCCCTCCGACAAAACAACAAAAATCATACGAAAAGGACACACAAAGGCTATGAGCGAGGCAAAAGCGATCCACACGTTGATGACAGAAACACGAAAGTTTCCACCCTCCCCCTCGAAGTTGTGAAGCGGGCGCATATAAACGCTGAGCAGTATCAAAAGATGTACGAAAGGTCGATCAAGGATCCTGATGGTTTCTGGTTGGAGCAGGCGGAAACTCTGCACTGGTATAAGAAGCCTACTATTGGACGGCGATATGTGTGGGATACAGCGGCGCGCCGGATCCAACATAGTTGGTTTGAGGATGGTGAGTTGAATGCGTGCGTGAATTGTTTGGACAGGCATTTACAAACTGAGAGGCGTAATAAGGTGGCGATAATATGGCAGGGTGAACCGGATTCTGATGTCCGCAAAATTACTTTTGAAGAATTGTATGTGGAGGTATGTAAATTTGCGAACGTGCTGAAATCGTTTGGGGTGAAAAAGGGAGATCGCGTGGCAATGTATATGCCGATGATTCCTGAGTTGCCTGTGGCAATGTTGGCATGCGCGCGGATAGGAGCAATCCATTCAGTGGTCTTCGGTGGGTTTAGCGCTGAATCTCTCGCCAATCGACTAAATGACTGCACAGCAAAGGTGTTAATTACCTCTAACGTTTCTCTCCGGGCGGGTAAGCAAATCCCACTTAAAGCAATGGCAGACGAGGCCTTAAAGCAATGTCCTAGCGTGGAAAAGGTCATTGTAGTGCACAGGGCTGATGTGCCATGTGAGATGAAACCAGGGCGCGATGTCTGGTATCACGAGGTGATGGCAAATGCTTCCCCGGAGTGCCCACCGGAAATAATGAATGCTGAAGACCCCTTGTTTATACTTTATACCTCAGGGTCTACCGGAAAGCCAAAGGGTGTATTGCACACCACAGGCGGGTATATGTTGCATACGTCGGTTTCGCACAAATACATATTTGATGTTCAAGAAGATGACATTTACTGGTGTACGGCTGATATTGGGTGGGTAACCGGGCACAGCTATATTGTTTACGGGCCTTTAGCAAATGGAACGACAGTGGTGATGTTTGAGGGTGTGCCTACCTACCCTGATCCGGGTCGTTTTTGGCAAGTGGTTGAGAAGTTTAAAGTTACGATCTTTTATACAGCACCTACGGCAATTAGGACGTTGATCCGGGCAGGAGAGGAGTGGCCAAATAAATACGACTTAAGCTCGCTTCGAATTTTGGGTAGCGTAGGGGAACCGATAAATCCAGAAGCCTGGTTATGGTATTATCGCGTAATTGGTAAAGAACGCTGTCCAATAGTCGACACATGGTGGCAAACCGAGACCGGTGGTATTCTAATTACTCCATTGCCAGGGGCACACGTATTAAAACCCGGTAGCGCTTGCAAGCCGTTCTTCGGGGTCGAACCGGTAGTTCTTCGTGATGATGGAACCGAGTGCGGAGTTAACGAAGGAGGTAAACTCTGCATCAAAAAGCCTTGGCCGGGCATGGCACGTACTATGTGGGGTGACCATGAAAGGTTCATCGACACTTACTTCACAATGTATCCCAACATTTACTTCACTGGTGATGGTGCAAGGGTTGACGAAGATGGAGATTACTGGTTGTTAGGGCGCATAGATGACGTGGTGAATGTGTCAGGGCACCGGATCGGTACTGCAGAGGTAGAAAGCGCTTTAGTAAGTCATCCTGCCGTGGCGGAGGCAGCTGTCGCCCCGATGCCGCATGAGATTAAAGGCCAGGCGTTGTATGCGTTTGTGGTTTTGAAAGATGGATTCCAAGGAAGTGAGGAATTGCGGAAGGAACTCCAATTGCACGTGAGAAAAGTGGTTGGGCCTATAGCAGTGCCTGACAAAATACAATTTGCCCCAGGTCTCCCTAAGACCAGGTCGGGGAAGATAATGCGCCGAATTCTTCGTAAGATAGCAGAGAATGCAATAGATCAGCTTGGTGATACCACAACGCTCGCAGACCCCGCTATTGTAGACCAGCTCATTCAGGGCCGACAATAATGGTGTTAGTTGAATAGTAAAAGGACTCGTGCGCCGCAAGATTAGCGGGGGTGGGGCTTACAGGCCGTTTAAAATGCTTGTAGCCCCGCCCCATTTCTTGATAATGATGCTAATGCACGACGAGCATAAGACCTTTAATAGGTGGTGGGTTGCAGTCGGCGGATTTTTCCTGCAAATGTGCCTTGGGTCGATCTATGCGTGGTCGGCTTTTACCGGCCCTTTGACTGATCCTGGTCAACCCTACGGTTTTACCAAAACTCAAACCCAGATAATCTTTTCATTCGCGCTCTTGGTGTTTGCAGTTGTAATGGCTTTGGTAGCAGGGCGTTGGCAAAAAGAGGTGGGCCCAAAAATCGTAGCAATGACGGGGGGCCTTTTTATAGGTTTAGGATACTTTTTAGCAGGGATTTCCGGGGCCAGTTTCTTAGGGATCCTTTTAGGTTGGGGATTAATTGGTGCAGGGATCGGGCTTGGTTACGTTTGTCCTATTGCTGCGTTAGTTCGGTGGTTCCCTGACAAGAAGGGGCTGATGACTGGTCTGGCAGTAGCCGGGTTTGGTTTTGGCGCTTTAATATGGGTAAAGTTCACCACTGGATTTAGGTTTGGCCCCATCGATTTAACGCCAGGGTGGAAGGGCCTTTACGGAATGGGATGGACGGTAAATGACGTGTTCTTACTCTATAGCGCTATTATGGTGACTATTGTATGGATTTCTGCCCTAGTGCTTGTCTACCCTCCAGATAGTTGGTCTCCTCCAGGATGGTCTCCTCCCCCTTCTACAACCCCTGCAACAGGAAGCGTGGAATTCACACCGACAGAAATGATTCGAACAGCCCAGTTTTGGAAATTGTTTTTTAACTTTTTAGTTGGAGCAACCGCGGGTTTGATGGTGATTGGTGTAATCCAGCTTTTCGCCAGTGAAGCGTTAAACGCCCGAGGAGTACCAAAGGATGAAACCCTAATGATTACTAGCACCGCTATGGGATTGTTTCTTGCTATTTTTAATGGAGTTGGACGAATTGCATGGGGGAGCATTTCAGATTGGCTTGGTCGGAAACTAGCCCTCGTGACAATGACCGCCTGCCAAGGGATAGTATTGCTAGGGTTTTATTTACTGGCAGGTTGGGAAATTCCTCTTTATATCTTTTCAGCACTCGTTGGATTCAATTTCGGTGGTAATTTTGCATTATTCCCGGCTATCACAGCAGATTATTTCGGGAACCGCAGCGTAGGTACAAATTATCCATGGTTGTTTTTAGCGTATGGATTGGGAGGAGTGATCGGACCAATTTTAGGTGGCATCATGGGCGACCATAAACAATGGTTCGTGGCTTTCTGTATTACAGGGATTGCATGCTTAATTTCTGCAGCAATTACTGCAACCTTGAAACCCCCGAGAAAAACAATTAGTCAAAACTGATAGATTTCCCATACCACACCTTTATGATTAGAAGTATACGCAATTCTTTTCTGGGTGGCGTGGCAAAACCACGGCGAGTATTTTGGTGCACTACAATAGCGTTTTTTGTAGCGGTTTCCACTTCTCTCCAGTCTCAGGTGTCGGCGCGCCCAACTTCGTNCCTTGCGTCGAAGGTAGACTTATCTATACGGGAAAGTTTTGACAGTAACGTGTATTTACAAGATAAGGATCCGAGTCTCCCAGGAGCTTTTCCCGCCCAACGAGACTCGTGGGTTACTACGTTAATCCCGAGACTTTCAATTGGTTATGGGGACGGTGAATCCCAAATAAACGGTTTCTACGCTCCGGAAATCTCTTTCTATCACAGCGCGAGGTCGGAAGATAACATAGCCCATAAACTTGGGTTAACCCTTACCCTCCAGCGAGAAAGAATGTCTTTTGAACAAGCAAATTCATTTGTTTGGATAGATGGGAGTAAGTCTGGGCCAATATTTTGCCCCGCCCCAAGATATACCAGCAGTTGGCGGTATTCCTTTACGAGATCGCCGAGACGCAATAGTCTACCGAGGCTCGATTAAGGTCGGGTGGGAATTGGGTAATTTCCTTATCCGCCCTGTGGGAGCTGCTTATATTCATGATTTTAAAACCCATCAGAAGCTGCCATCTGTGACACAACCGTTGATATATGTGAATTACAATGACCGCCGTGATGTAAACTTTGGTTTCGATTTGGGATATAGGGCTATGGAAACGACGCGCCTTTTGATTGGGTATAGATTTGGTGTGCAAGATCAATTCCGAGGGGTTTCGGTATTTGACCCCACACGGTTTGCGGACAGTCCTTACGATAGCTACTATCATCGTTTTTTAGTAGGCATGGAGGGTTCACCAGTCCCCTGGTTGAAAGTAAATTTTTTATTTGGGCCAGAAATTCGAGATTGGCGGAGAGATACTCCCGTAGGGTTTGACCGGGGTGAACTACTTTATTGGCTTGACTGCAGTGCCACTTTACAGTTCTCAGCTGCCGATACTCTTACGCTGGTAGCTCGGCGGTTTGAACAGCCTGCGTTTACAAGTCAGAGCGTGTATGAAGACATCACTTACAGCATAAATTTGAAGCATCGATTTAACCCAGAACTCGCTGCTACCATAGGCTTTCAAGTTTATGTCGGGGATTGGCAGGCCCCCGTAAATAGGGAGGATTGGATTTATACCCCAAGCCTAGGAATATCATGGCAATACGATAAAAACTGGTTGATCGAGGCTTCGTATTGTTATGACTGGGTAGATAACAAGGTGCCCACAAGTACAGCCCCTTCAGCTGACGGGCGAGAATATACACGGCATATTGTAACGCTCACGATCAAATATTCTTTTTAGCACTGAAAGGGTTTTTTGATTAAAAAGAGGGGTGGCCTAAATTCAATGGCATTGCCTTTAACTACTCTTGAGGGCATTTTTAAACCGTGGCCAAGAAACAAAAAATACCCAAGAGTTTAAAGGGTTATCTTCTGATAGATAGCGGAATTTTAGGTGGATCCTTTTTTGAACGCACAGTAGTGCTGATTTGTGAACACAATTCAGACGGAGCTTTTGGATTGATTCTTAATAAGCCTAGTCCCCACCGAGTAGGAGAATTGACTACAATAAGCTTACCAGAAGAGGTTATGAATGAGTTGGTCTACATAGGTGGGCCAGTGCAACCACAGGCTTTAACCTATCTTTACACGACGCCGCCTTCAGAACCGGGAAATGTATTGGAGAACCTAAGCGTTGGGCATACTTTAGAAGAATTAGAGGAAATTGCTGCGTCAAATACGGCAGGCCGTCGCCTTAAGCTTTTCGCAGGATATTCAGGCTGGGCACCGAACCAACTAGAACTGGAATTAAAGCGGAAGTACTGGCTTATCTTACCGGCTACAATCGATTTGGTGTTTGAAATACCTGCAGAAGATTTATGGGCTATGGCCCTAAGACGACGTGGTGATTGGCGAAGCATTTTGCTTTCATATACGCCCCCGGAAGTTTACTGGAATTAGGGGTGGTAGTAAGGCCCGACAGTTAGTGGAAACCATACTTTTGAACCGGAGCTGAAACTCGTAAAGTATTTAAACGGCATACGCTCTTTTAGTGTTATGAGTAAGTACCCCTTTGGAAGGCCTTAAAATGATGTTGGCTTCAAATAAACGTGGAAATTCCAAANTTAGATCAACGCAACACTTGGAGAAAGTTTTTTGATCATTAAGGAAGCTTTTGAATTTCAGAAANTTTTGGTTGACGATGTTTGTAGTTGGCGTTAAAAATTATTCCGTAAAATAGAGTCCGCAGGAGGTAAAAAATGAAAAAAGTTGCTTTTATCAGTTGGGGCAGTAGCGCTTGGAACAGCCGGTTTGAAGGCTGCTGGTACTAGCTACCCGATTGGGTACGGATCCACTGATCTGTCGCAGCCATGGAGCGTAGCGTTAACGCTGCGAGGATTTTATGATGACAACTATTTAACAGCACCGGATCACAGCGCGGCGAAACGCGATAGCTTTGGTTTTAGTATAAGTCCTTCGGCTTCGGTGGGGATGTCGCAAGGACAAACTGATGCAGGAATCAAATACACTTTTGGTGCCTATTATTACGAGGACAGGAGTGATGACGAGTGGGATCTAAGGCATATGGTTGACGCATTTGTATCGCACGATTTTTCACCCCGCCTAAATGTGTATGCTAATGATTCTTTCTTGTATACAAGCGAACCGGATTTGTGGGAGGGTGGTACACCATATCGTAGTGAATGGAGTTATTGGCGTAATAACGTTCAGCTAAATACCACTTATTATTTAACTGAGATGTTAGGCGTAGTCCTCGGATATGCGAATACCTACTATGATTACGAACAGGAAGGAATTGGCAGTTATTCGTCTTTGTTAGATCGGTGGGAACATTTAGGTTTGCTAAACTTGAGGTGGCAGGTTCAACCACAAACTGTGGCTGTAGTAGGCTATAATTTTGGATATATTGATTTCATATCGGATGACCCAATTGCTCCAGGTGTGCCGGCTGATACTCGCAATAGTTACAATCATTATTTCTACGTTGGAGCTGATCATAATTTCATGCCGCAATTGACTGGTGGAGCACGGTTGGGAATGCTTTATGCATATTTTCCAAACAATGATTTGGATGACGATCAGTGGGCACCTTATGGTGAGTTAAGCTTGCGATATCGGTATGGAACATATAGTTACCTTGATATGGGGTTGCAACAGAAGTTTACCCAAACCGATGTTTATGCAAACAACAGTTCTTCCACTGTTTTGTTTGGGGCTGTCCATCAAGCAATTACTCCAAAGTTGATCGCAAGTGTTGTGGCCCGCTACCAGTATTCTGAATTTAACGGGCGGATTCCTGGTCAGGTTAATTATGATGGAAAGGATGAAAATTGGTTTAGCGTAGGTGTAAATTTAGCGTACGAATTTGATAGGCATTTATCCGCGGAGGTGGGCTACAGCTTTGATAAACTCGATTCGAATGCAAGATCTGATTACGATCGGAATCGAGTGTACCTAGGAGTGCGAGTAGCTTACTAATAAAGGTAAGTACCCTGCGGAAACAACGACGAATTGCAGAAGAGGGGGGACTGCGGGTGGTAAAGAGGTTTAGGATCAGTCCCCCCCTTGCTTTTATGCTACTGTTCAGGTAAAAAGTAAAAAGATATGGATACGACAAAAACAAAGACCCTGCGACAGAATCTAGACTGCACTTTTTGGATATTTGGCGAATTATCCGTATAAGGAAGACTGTAGTAATCACGGTCTTCTTGCTTGTCGTTCTTACAGCTACGGCAATCACTTACATGTTGCCCCCAATTTATGCTGGCGTAGTAAAAATTAGGGTAGACAAAGATATCCCGGATATTCAACCAATTGCTGATCAAACCACAATTCCACTAGGAACCTTTGACCCATACTTTATTCAAACCGAATACGAGGTTATCCAATCCCAAGTTGTGTTAGAACGAGTTATTAAGGATTTGAAATTAGATGAGGTCTGGGGAAAGAAATACGGCCGTGGACCCTTATCGATGGATAAAACGTTGGAATTGTTACGAAAAAGACTGAGTGTCCGGCCCTCCAGACAGGCCTCGACTATCGAAATAAGGGTGTTCAGCGAAGATAAAAATGAGGCTGCCCTATTAGCAAACAGAATAGCGGAAGCCTATCGTGATTACCGTGTTGCAGAACGGGAGAAAAGGATGAGGAGGGCACTTGAAATCCTAAAAGCTCAGTATGAGGAGCATGAGGCGAAGATCAGGAAAGTTCAAGAAGAGTTGGATCGACTACGAGCAGAGCTAGGGATAACGGATCCTGAAGCTACAAGTACTCAACCTGCACCTTTGTTGACACAAGAGACGCTACGCCGACTTGAGACGTTACGGATAGAAGCAGAGGCAAAATACACTGGTTTAGAGAAGCTATTAACTTCGTTGAAACCCCTTTCTAAGGAGGAGTTGAGAAAAGTTTTACCCACCGCCTCACCTGATGCTTTACTGTCTTCTTATTTGGAACAATTAGCTAATGCGGAGCAGCGATTGGTGTTGTTGCGCAGGGATTATGGGCCAAACCACCCAGAAGTGGTAAAAGTTACAGAGCAGATCCAGGATCTGAACAAAAAGATAGATGAACGGATCGAGGGAATTTTGAAAGGTTTGCAAACGCAAGTTGAGTCTGCAAAAGCCCAGGTTGAAAAGCTTAAAGAAGAAGTCGAGAAAGCTCGCCAAGCTGACATTGCAGAGGTGGAAAAGAGTCGGCCGTACTTTGATAAAAAACGGGAGTTGGACGAGTTAATTAGGTTTAGGACGATTCTTGCATACAGGATTGCTGCTGAGAATACAAATGTGAATCTCCCAAAAACTGCTGTTGTGGAAATACTTGAAAGAGCAACTCCTAGCGATGACCCAGTTCGCCCAAACAAACCAGTTAACATTGCTTTGGGGATTATTTTTGGCCTATTGATTGGCGTTGGTTTGGCGTTCTTTATCGAATACTTAGATACTAGCGTTAAAACAATTGAAGACGTAGAGCGCTCGTTACAAGCGCCTGTTTTAGGTGTGATACCACAGAATGTCAAACTGCTGATCAATGAAGGGGCCGACAGCGGTTACGCAGAGGCATATAGGATTTTACGTACAAATCTTCTTTTCTCACGGAAAGACGAGCGGTTTAATACAATTTGCGTAGTTAGTGCTGGTGCAGGAGAGGGTAAATCAACAACCGCCATAAACTTGGCTGCAACATTTGCGTTAGCGGGTGATCGTGTGTTGTTAGTGGACTCGGACTTTAGACGCCCCTCCCTGCACAAGTTGTTGGGTGTGAGTAATAAAATTGGGTTAACGGATCTCCTTTTCCGCGAGAAAAAATTAGACGATGTAATTGTGCACACAAAGTTAGAAACGCTAGATTTTATACCAAGCGGTCGTATTTCTACGAGCGCGCTTGGGTTGTTGAATTCAAACCAGATGAAAAGCTTAATTAGCGAGTTGAAGCGGAGGTATGATTATGTGTTCTTTGACTCGCCGCCGATTATTGGTGTGAGCGATGCAGCGATTCTGGCAAGTGAGGTTGACATGACAATACAAGTAATACAGTACAGACGGTATCCGCAACCGATGTATTTACGAGCAAAACAGATAATCGAGAAGGTTGGTGGAAACCTTGTGGGTATTGTGCTGAACAACATAAACATTGCTCAAGACGAGAGCTACTATTATTACAGCGGGTATTACCACGATTATTATTACTACTACTCCCGACATGAGGAGGAGGAGGAGTCTAAAGAACCTAGCTCAGAAAAGTCCCCAAAGACTGAGAAGAGCGGTGGGATGGAAGGCTTGGAAACAAAATACTGATTTGACCAGAGAGCTGAAGACCGTTAATTAGAGGGGGGTTTGTATGAAACCTCAAAAAATATCAAAAGTGACCGTTGTTTTGTCATTATTATTTATGCCCATTCTGACAGGCTGTCAAACTGGTGGGGGACAGCGACATCAGTTTGTGGATTTGTTTCCAGCAACGTCCTTGGCAAGTGAAACGAATGTTCCCTTGGGGATGGCAGATACAAATTATGTTACTGCAGGAGTAGTACCCGAGAAGTCGACAGGGGCTACGAATACATTAGTGAATACGGATCCGGACAGGTTAAGACCCGGCGAGGCAATTCAAATCACGTTTTCTGACTTGCCAAACCCTGTTCCGCCTTTTGAGGGTCGCATAAAAGCGGATGGGACAATCACTTTAATGTTAAACCAGGAATTTGTGGCTGCGGGGAAAACCGTAGGTGAATTAGAACGTGAGATAAGAGAAAGATATGTTCCAACTTACTTCCAAAATCTCACTGTAACGGTTAAGCCTTTAGAAAGGTTCTTTTATGTGGATGGACAAGTTCGAATGCCAAGCCGACAACAATACTTTGGTCGAATTACAGTCCTTGGCGCTATAGCTGCAGCGGGGGGATTCACTGACTTTGCAAATCAACGTAAGGTAAAAATAATTCGTGCAGATGGCCGAGTAGAGGAAGTTGATTGTAAGCGGGCGAAGGAGGATCCTTCTTTAGATGTGCCGGTTTATCCAGGCGATAGAATAATTGTGCCAAGGAAATGGTGGTAAATGTTTGAATTAGTTGTTAAAGGTGGAGAAATGGCGGGCACGCGAGTGGTAGCCCGCCGTTTCCCTTTGAAAGTTGGAAGTGCCCCTCATATGGATTTTCGAATAACGGGTTCGGGCGTATGGGACCACCATTTAACATTAGAAAACGACGCTTCTGGTAGTTTTTTTTTGATTCCTCATCCTCAGGCGATTGTATTCCTAAACGACTACCCAATTTCGGAAAGGACACGGATCCGGCCGGGTGATGTAATTACATTAGGCAGTGTCCAGTTACAAATTGACTTTGCTCCAGTAAATGCAAAGAGTTTTATAGGAGCTGAGGCATTTGCTTGGGCCACAATACTCAGTGTTTTCTTGGCTCAGTTGCTTTTACTTTGGCTTGTTGAAAGTAAGATTTAACGTTATTCCGGCAGGTCCGAAGACTCCTTTATGTCGTGCGTTTTTATTTTGTGTGTGGTTTGGGGGCACAGATTTAAGTACCTCCCGATATTCCGAATTCGGTTACATTTTACACATTAGGCGGTTTCCTGGTGTGAAATTAGAGTGTTAATGCTTAAAGTGGCGTGTTCCGGTAAACACCATAGCCATATTGTGTGTATCTGCAGTAGCAATAACCTCGTTGTCTCGTACCGACCCCCCAGGTTGAATTACAGCGGTCGCACCCACTTCTGCAGCGGTTAGTATCCCGTCAGGGAAAGGGAAGAACGCGTCACTGCACACCACACTATTCTGGAGTGAGAGACCTGCTTGTTGAGCTTTCCAAATTGCAAGTTTACAGGCATCTATACGGCTCATTTGTCCAGCTCCGACCCCAATGGTACGATCTTCTGTGGCGAACACGATAGCATTTGACTTTACGTGTTTTACGATCCGCCAACCGAATAGCATTGCGTCGTTTTTCTGTATTCTGTAGGAGGACGTCGTGTGACCACACGCCACTGAGCGGGATCCTCTGGCGTTCGATCCGGAGTTTGAACCAAGTAGGAATCGAATCCTACGGAACGTACTTCGAACGGAGCTAATACAGGTACATGAGGGTTGAATGTGATTATCCGCAAGTTCTTTTTGCCTTTGAGGATTTCAAGCGCTGTTTCGACAAATCCAGGTGCAATAACGACCTCTGTGAATATTTCTGATATGGCTTTTGCGCAATCGTGATCCATAGGTTTGTTTTGCCACAATAATGCCGCCGAACGGAGCTTGACGATCTGTGGCAAACGCTTTTTCCCAAGCTTCAGCTAGTGTATTTGCTTGGCCTACACCACACGGATTGGTGTGTTTTAGGATAGCGATGGTGGGAAGATCATTTATAAACTCTGAGATCAGAGCTATTGCAGCGGAAATATCCAGCACATTGTTGTAGGAGAGTTCTTTCCCATGTAATTGTTCAAAGTGCTTGTAGAAGTCTCCATACAGGCCACCTTCTTGGTGAGGGTTTTCTCCATATCTTAATTTTTGGCTCATTGGAATGGATAAGCACAGGATTTGGGGCAAGGTATCCTGAGCTTTAGGAGTAGCAATCTTGCTTAAGTAGGAGGCAATTGCAGCGATCATATTTGGAAGTGAGGGCGAATGCTTTAGCCGCCAATTCACGGCGCATTTCTAAGCTTGTAGTCCCTGTAGTTTTAATTTGCAAGGCTACTTTGTCATAGTCCTCTGGATCAGTTACCACAGTTACCCATGGGTAGTTTTTTGCGGCGCTTCGCACCATCGAAGGCCCGCCAATGTCGATATTTTCAAGGGCTTCGGCCATCGTTATTCCAGGTGCTGCTACTGTTTGTTCAAAAGGGTACAAATTTACTACCACAAGGTCTATGGGAGTAATATTGAGGTCCCTTACAATTTGAATGTGAGATGGATTATCTCGGACGAAAAGCAAAGCTGCATGGACCAGCGGGTGCAGGGTTTTAACGCGCCCATCTAAAATTTCGGGGAATCCAGTTACTTGAGTGACATCAATAACGGGGAGGCCTGCTTCTCTAAGGGCACGTGCAGTTCCGCCGGTCGAGATTATTTCGATTCCACACTCGACCAATGTTTTGGCAAAAGGCACAAGATTCTTTTTATTCCAGACTGAGATGAGTGCTCTTTTGATTCTAGACATAAGTCCGTAGAAGGATTGCTAGAAAGAAGGTAAGGCGTCAACCTAAACCGTAGCGAATGCTCTAATCGGGAGTGTCTCCATTCAAGCCAAATTTAGGAGTCGAGGGAAAAGCACTCCAGAAAAATTGGGGTTTTGCGTTGGGGCTTGCATTTTGAAGTTGCGCGGCCAGCTCTGGTTTGCGAACATGAAAATGTGATGGCCTCGGGTCTTGCGAAACAGTATTTCGTAATAGGCGTAGGGACAGCCATAGTGTTAATGGGAGGATTTTGGGACTCTCTTCACGGACAGACAGTGCTGTTAAAGGCGGTAAATGAGCTGGGTTTCTCTCGAAGTAATGTGACGATAGAATTATCTGCTGATTTGCTCACACCTTTTGGTTTGCAGGACTTAACACGGATCCACGTTAGGGATGCGGCGGGACGTGAGTTACTGTGTCAGGCTATTGACATGGACTCGGATGGGAGAGCAGACCTGGTGGTTTTTCAAAGTGATTTTGGCCCAGGGGAAGCGAAACAATTCCAAGTGTATGAGGGCCAGAAATGGGTTTACCAGCGGGATCAGTTTAAAGCCTACGGACGGTTTGTACGTGAGAGATGCGATGATTTTGCTTGGGAGAACGATCGTGTGGCACACCGGATGTATGGGAAAGCCTTGGAAACGTGGATTCGTGAGCCTCTGACGAGTAGTGCAGTGGATATCTGGTCCAAACGAACGTCTAAGCTAATAATTAATGACTGGTACATGCTCGATAACTATCACGAGGATTTTGGTGAAGGTGCCGATTTTTATTCAGCTGGCTCGAGTCGTGGCTGCGGCGGAAACGGCTTGTGGTCAGAAAATCGGTTATGGGTTTCGCGAAACTTTGTTCGGTCCCGCGTAATAGCAAATGGGCCGATCCGTGTTTGCTTCGAGTTAGAGTACGAGCCTTTTGATGTAGCGGGCATTAGCGTAGCTGAAGTAAAACGCATAACACTCGATGCAGGACATCAGCTAAGCAAGTTTGAAAGCTTTTATAAGCCTTATGTGCGGCCAGGCCAAACTGTGCAATTGGTGATGGGGGTCGGCCTTAAAAAGGTTAAAGGTGAGCAGTTGGAACTTAACCCTCAGGAAGGATGGTTTTTGAAATGGGAACCGATGGAAAAGAATGCGGGATATCAAGGGCTGGCTCTAGTTTTTCAGCCTTCGGTGTATTTGGAAAAGACTGAGGATAAATTGAATCATTTAGTTTTGGTGCGATTAGACGGGGTGCATGGCACGTACTGGGCAGGATATTGTTGGGATAAAGCTGGGATTATAACCAATCCTGCCGCATGGAAACAGTATGTGTCTGAGTTTGCCCACGGCCTTTCTTCACCTGTTAAAGTTACAGTAGTTCGAAACCAGTAAATCACTCNAAAGTACTGCTTAATCAATGAGCGTTATGAAAGTACTAAGAATACCCTCGTTAATGGCAGCTTATGTCCTAATGGGCGCTATAATCTGCGGTTGCGTTACAGCGCCGAAGTCTGGAGGCGAAAAATATTTGTCTGATTGGCCCTTTGAGGTTTCCCCTGCCTTGATTGGTAAACGTGTGGCGGAAAATTTTCTAAATCGTAAACTGGAATTTGAGGTAAATCCTCGGAGGCAATATGTAATTTACCCAGAGGTTTGTGCCTGGTATGGGGCGCTGCGAGTGGCAAAATTGACTGGGGATACTAATTTGCAAGCGCAGTTGATAAAAAAGTTCGACTATTTGTTGACGCCGGAAGGTCGAAAGAGAATCTCCAATAATGCACATGTGGATTATCGCGTGTTTGGGATCGTGCCTTTAGAGATTTACATGCAGACGGGGGATAAGCGGTACCTTGAGTTGGGTAGAGAACTTGCAGACAAGCAGTGGGAGAAGACCACGCCGGATGGAATCACTGTTGAGGCAAGGTACTGGATCGATGACATGTACATGATCACTGCTTTGCAAGTGCAAGCGTATAGGGCTACCAAAGACCGCCTTTATTTGGATAGGGCAGCAAAGACTATGGTTGCGTACTTGGATCGTCTTCAGCAGCCCAACGGGCTTTTCTATCATGCTGAAGATTCGCCATGGTTTTGGTGTCGGGGGAATGGTTGGGTTGCTGCTGGGCTCACAGAGTTACTTAAATCTATGCCAGAGGACCACCCTCTTTATCCAAGGGTAATGCAAGGATACAAAAAGATGATGGGGGCCTTGTTGAAGTACCAAGATCCAAATAGCGGGATTTGGCGTCAATTAATTGATCGCGAAGAGTTTTGGTCTGAAACTTCTGGCTCCGCAATGTTTACTTTTGCAATGGTGACGGGGATAAAACGCGGCTGGTTGCCGGCTGGGCAATATGGGCCAGCGGTTCGAAAGGCGTGGCTCTCATTAGGAACCTACCTTGATGAAGACGCTAATCTGAGGGAGGTGTGTGTTGGGACTGGCAAAGCCTATGAACGGGTAGGAGCGGACAAAGAGGCTCAATTGAGGTATTATATGGAGCGACCACGTCAAACAGGTGATCTCCACGGTCAAGCTCCAGTGTTATGGACAGCTTGTGCTCTTTTAGAGTAAACATCTCCACGACCACGACGGGTTGCGCATTAGTATGGTGCTCATCTGGGGAAGAGCGAACATTTGTAAATGAGAGAGATTTAGGCCGCAAAGAGCAGACAAAAATAAAAATACAATGTCGGACAGTAAGTCTGGCTCTTTAAAAAAAACATAGGGGTTTTTCAAGGTTTACGTCTCTTGCCAAGCTCTTTCATGGAACCACCTAGAGTCTGACTATACCCTTTTAGTTCACGGTCAGGTTTTACTTACCACCCCACTTCGTAGGATTGCCTATTATAAAACGGCAGTCTCTTCGGCCGCGTTTGGTCTAAACGCAACCTAACAGATTAAACGTGGAAAAGAGATTAATTTTACACTCGGGTTTAATGATGCCGTGGTTAGGTTGATCTAAAGTAATCCCCGGAGATAGTCAACCATGACGGAAATACTTCGCGTTTTATCAGGGGTAGGGTTTATGCACTTATGCTCCTAAACCATTTGGTTTTGAAGAACAACGTGCGGATTTGGGTGTGGTTCTACAGGTGAGATTTAAAATAGAGACTGGAATTCTAGTTAGCTGGATCAACTTCGATTAGAAAGCTGGTTGCTGGTCAAGGCGAGACCTTGGGATAAGGCATCAACAGGGTAGTGATTTTTTCGAGCACAGGACCATGGAGGGTTCCAAACCCTACAATTGAGAGGCACAGCAAAAGCATGAATAGTTTGGTGGCAGGGTGGTGCACTTTAATTGTTAATGAATTGCTTTTGATTGGAGTTATTATGCTGCCCAAGGCACGTAAATAGTAGTATGTGCCGACAACTCCACTAATTAGAGCCGCGCAAAATAGAGTCAAAAATGAGTATGAAGTTTTTGCAGCTAGGAATAATTCTTTTAATACCAAAAATTTAGCGAAAAAGCCTGCTGTGGGTGGAATTCCTGCCAATGAGATTAATNCNAAAGCTGCAGTCGTAATTATAAAGTAATCCTTTTTTTCCTGGGTGTTATTGGGTTCTGGCGGATATTGCCAGACAGATTCCGAAGCAAGTACTGCCGCAGCTGCGCTGAGCATATAAGCAATGCAGTAATAGGTGGTAATTCCGAGAAGATTTGAAGTGGTTGTGGAGGGTGATACCAGAAGAAGAATAGATGCGAATATGAAACCCGAGTTTGCAATGCTGGAATATCCCAGTAAGCGCTTGTAATTGTTTTGGGGGATGGCACAAAGGGTGCCATATGCAAGTGAAAGGATAACAATGGCAGATAAGACAGTAAAAACTTCGGTAGGTGCGTAGGGTAAAGTGCACAGTAACAACCTTGTGATTAAGATCACACCGACGAGTTTCGAACCTGTGGCTAACAGCATAAGTGCTGGTAGTGGGTATCCTTGATAGACATCAGCAGCCCACAATTGAAAGGGAACGATGGCCAGCTTGAACATCATTGCGGAACAGAAGAGTAAAAGTCCCACGAAGAGATAAGACTTTTCTTCAAACGGACTTTCCAGAGTGGCTTTGATGGCGGTGAAGGCAGGCGAGTGTACAAATGCCATGGTTATTGCCAGCCCAATTATACTAACCACAGTCGCTAGACCATTAGATAACAGGTACTTTGCAATTGCCGTCGAAGTGGGTTTTTTTATTGGCGAGGGCGGCAGGGAAAACGTACATGCAGATTGCTACCAACTCGGCGCTTACTAGGGCTAGTATAAGGTCGGATGCCATTGAGGAAAAACACATGGAAGCTACTGCGATCAAAAGGAGGCTTATAAGCCATGGGGAATGTAGAGCAGTTTCGTTCATCGACGGTTAAAACTACCATTAGACCTGCTATGAGGAATGCACATTTAAACAGAAAACTTAAGCTGTCGGCTGTTAGTCCTTGGAAGACCTTGGTAGAGTATGGATCAAACCAGCCATTGACTAGTGCAACAATTGGGACGAATACCAAAAGGCCCATGCCGATCCATGTCCACGCACGGGTTTGATGTTTTGGCCAAAACAAGCCCAGTCCGAGGATAAGCAAAGCACCTACTATGAGTCCGATCTCGATTGCTAGAACTGACCACTCCATATGGATGCTAAGGTAAACGTGAAAGTTATGCGGCACAAGCTACGTATTTGCTAGTGGAGTGCAAATCCGAATTTTATGCATTTACAAAAGTTTAAGTCCTAAGGTAAGTGGAAGCTTACTTAGGGATACCGATCAAGTCATAGTGATAACTGTCTACAATCTCGATTTGGTGAAATTGGCCGACGGGTAGATTTCCCACAATGTACGTCCATGTGTCGATTTCAGGCGCGTCGCCTGGGGTTCTTGCTATGGTGATTATTGCGTCCTGGCGCAAACGATGAGGCTGTGTTTCACGCAAAACGTTTCTAAGCTTTTCAGGCAACTGGCCCAAGTTAGCGTGGGCATCGGCAAGAACAGTCATGACACGGCCGATTTTTGCGCGGTTAAGTTCCTTGGCAATTCCACGTTGAATTTTCATTAGCTTTTCTAGCCGCAAAGATTTGAGGTGGTCTGGAATCTGGTTAGGTAGATTCGCGGCGTATGTACCAGGCATAGGCCAATACCGAAACGCGCCTAGCCGATCGAAGCGCGTTTTTTGAACGAATTCTAAGAGTTCTTGGAAGGCCTCTTCTGTTTCACCGGGGAAGCCAACGATGAATGAAGTTCTCAACGTTAAGTTTGGGATTTTGTTCCGTAATTTGTTTATTAATGTTTCGATTTGGGCTCGGGTGACCCGCCTGTTCATGGAGTGGAGAATTTGATCGTTTATATGTTGGAGAGGGAGGTCGACGTAGGGAACTACTTTCTCTGACTGTTGCATTACATCGATCAACTCATCTGTCCAATGGGCGGGGTGGGTGTATAAGATTCGTATCCAAAAGTTGCCAGGCAGTGTTTGTAGTCTTCTAAGCAACTCGGCTAAGGTTCCTGATTGATGTGGATTTGGTGCGTTTTTTCCAAATGCAGTTGTGTCTTGGGCTACNAGATTTAGTTCTTTGACACCATTTCGAAGCGCTTCTCTACATTCTTGTAAGATGTCATTGATAGTTCTGCTTCTGTAAGGGCCTCGCACGCGAGGTATAACGCAAAAGGAACATCCGTGGCTGCACCCTTCAGCAATTTTTACGTATGTATAATGCTCGGGTGCAAAGCGGATACGAGGCCAATTAGATGTGTGGAGATAAGACGGTGGATTTGTTATCGCGATCGAGAAGAGGCTTGTGGCTATTTGGCGGTCGGAGAGTGCCAATTGCCTATGGGCTAGCGCGGTGACAAGTAGGTCGAAAATATTTTGAATCTCTCCGACGCCACCTATGGCATCGGCAGATGGAAAAAATTTGCGAGTTGTTTTGCCGAGATATTGGGGCACGCAACCCGTGATTAGGATGGCGAGGTTTTTATTAATCGTGTTCCTGACACGTTTGATTGAGTTGAACCATTGACGTGATTCCCTAATCGCCGGTTCAATGAAGGTACAGGTGTTGATTATGACTGCGTCTGCGTCGGTTGGAGACTCAGTAATAACGCACCCTCGGTCTGCCAGTTGGCCTGCTATTAGTTCGGCGTCGACCCTATTTTTAGGGCAACCCAGGTTTATGATGCACACCCGGATAGGATTGGGGAGTTGTAGGAAAAACCGTTTATCCGTCATTTGCTTGTTGGCTGGTTTGTGGGAGCTGGTCGGTTGGTAAGTACGTTGGGTGGTAATCCAAGTTCAGTAATAAGTCGAGCTTTGTACTCGGGCAAAAGCCCTTGTTCAGGATCAAGTAATTCGTTCAATACAGCTTGCCTCAGATCGTCGAATGGTGGTAATGCTACTCGTTCGCCAGCTGGTTCAACTGCTGTTTGGAACCGGGTATATAATTGTATAGCGAGTCGATGGAGGCCTTCGGCTCTATCATGTTGGCCAAGGATCAAATCCAAGAAAGAATCGCGGAGCAAACCCATAATAATGGCTTTTTACGCGGTCGTGTGAAGTTTCGCCAATGTCCTCCTGTATACGTGCGACTGCGTATTGGTCGAGGGTGATTTGTGATGGGAGAGAATTTGTGTCTCCTGAAATCATATTGTTGGTGGGGAACATTTGGGCCACATAGTTAAACCACTGCTGGGCTTCGGAAATGCGGTTATGTACGTAGAGGAAATAAATGGCATCCCGCAGAAAATTACGTTGGGCGCGTTTAATGACCCATTTATCGGAGTCGGACTCGACTTCTTTCACCATGGTTTCGTACGTTTCGTTGACCTTGGGTATTATGTCGAGGTTAGGTCCGTAAAGGAATTCCCCAGTGACGGGATCAGTAATCAGTTTGCCGCGCCTAAAGCTTAATTGCATAGATTGGTAAATTATGCGTCGTAGGTGGATTAAATCCTCACGTTTAACCTTATGGGGATAATTAGTAGCGATTTGGAGGCCTAGGTAGGCCCAATAAATTGCTGATGCTTCAGGGAGTCGCCATTCTAGAGGGCCGAATTGCTGATCAGATTGCTTCATAACAAGGGGATCCATTTTTAGATTTTCTCGGAGTACACGGCTTCTTTTTCTTGCCTCATCAGTTTGTGGATCAATTAGTTCATCAAAGTTAGGGCGGGGATCTTTTATGGCTTCTTCCATGATTTTTGCCCATCGCTGTTTGTAGTAAAAATGTGCATCATCTAGGTCTTGGCCAAGTTTGTGTAAGAAAAACCAGGCGAGCTCTTTATAGAGCATCAATTCGGTAGGGTTATATTGGATGCCGTAGTCGCGTAGCAGTTCAATGCCGCGATATACCCATCGCCACCGATCTTCGAAATCTTTGAACTTTATTGAGATATTGTAGGTCATGTTCCATGCTTGTACGGCCCATACATGTGGAAACCGTGGTTCAAGTTTTGTGATCCAGTCTGCTAATTGGACCATTTCAAAATATTTGTCTTGGTCTTGGAGTTCGGTGGCACGAATCCATAATAGGTTTGCGATTAATCCACGGAATCCTCCTAGGGCTACAGTAGTAAAGGCCAGGACTGGCGGAGCATTTTGCAGTGGAGTTATGCGAGTAATTCCGAAGCGTTCGCGGTCAGCATTGACTTGCCATAGAGTAGTATACGCCCCGGCAATTAACAGGCATGCTAAAGCAAGTAACAGTGCTTTTTTAGTCTTGCTCATGATCTTTATGAGGTTGCCTGTTATTTAGTAGCTTCGCCAGCTGCTAACTCTCGCTTGTAGAAAAGGTAATTTCCCACTACTGCAAGTAAACCGCCGACTAATGCCACTACGATCAATATTGCCTGGGCCAGCTCTGCCCACGTGATGAGTCTCCCGGTAGTTAGTTTATCTATCGGTGAAAACTGTTTTACGGGGGAAACTACGGCTAGGATTGCTTTGAATAGCGGAATAAATATTATGTCCAATATACTTGGGATGAACTGATGAGTTTGTTCGTCGTATTTACTTAGGATTCCCTCTGAAATTGCGGTGGTCATGATCCCTGTGGAGAAGGCAAGGACAAGGGCCGCCATTGCTACGAACGCAGCTACTGGGAAGGACAAGTAACTTGCTGTTGCTAGGCCGAGGGCAGCTAATAGGGCCATCCAGCAAAGAATAATTCCTAGCCCACGCGCGAAGTTCCACACGAACGATCCGGCTGGGTAGAGCAATTCGATGCCATCCTCCATAGGGAAAATGAGGGGTACGTCACTCAGATTGATGAATACGACTGTTATGTCTCCGTTTTTGTCGAACAAGTCAGGGGGGATTTCGATTTCGTGGAAAGTATCTGGGGCTAAGCTCATGGGTTCACTGCGCCAAATCTTTGCAGTTCCTGGCACCCCTGCTTGCCACATAGCGGTGACGGTACCTGAGAAGGCTGCGTTACCGGCGTAGAATTTTGTTCTAATATAGAGGGGCTTGCCCTTAATTTTTGCTGGATTTATGCCCAGGTTTAAATCCCATCGTCGATAGCCCGGGCTACTGAGTGTCATGGGTGGGACAAGTTGGTAGTCGGCTTTTAGTTGTTCTAGGATTTCTCTTCGAACGGCTTGGATGTCGATTTTGTCTAGGTTAGTATATTGAAGTAGGCCGAGGCGTTCCTTAAGAAGTTGTTGAGCCTGTTGTTCCAGCTCTTTGATTGGATATTGAGGTTTAACTCCTTGGCGGGCAACTAAAACTTCATTGAAAAGAATATGCTGTTGTTTTGGGTCGAGTTTAGAAGCTCGCCAGTAGAAAAGGCCTAGTAGGAGGATACCTGTGATGGTTAAGATTGCTGTGTTCAACAAAATGATGCCTACCCATTTACCTATCCAAATTTGCCATCGGGAGATGGGTTTGGTGGCTACGAGTTGAATTTGGCATTCTTCAATGTCGCGGGCCAGTGTTCCACAAGCAATCCATAGGGTGCATAACCCAAGCAGCCCTGCAATAACTGTGAGAGTATATGTCAATAAAATTTGGACAAAGCCGCGGGCTGTTCCATCGTCTTTAATGATCACTGGCAGCACTACCACGGTAAAGATCATCATCGTCAGTAGTACAGCTACCAGTTTAAATCTGAAGGCTGCTTTCCAGGTTAACCATGCAATGGCGAGGATTTTTTTCATGTTGGGTTTTGATTGAGGTCATTCCTGCTTGGATTTGTTTTCTGAGGATTCCAGCAGCGACCTTAATTTTTCATCGGCAGCGGATAGATCGGGCTCGGGCTTCTGGGGTTGTTGAGGAGACTGGGTGGTTGATTGCTCTGGTTGGGTCAATGACTGGAGTTTTGTAAGTTTCGGTTCAGTNTNGGTTGCCTCGGGGGTGGGTTGCGTAGGTGGAGGTGGTGTTTCAGGAGCGGCAAGTTTTGAAAGCAAAGCTTCGGCGGCTGTGGGTTGCGCTTGACCTGCTAGGTAATCGGCTTATTTTTTGTCCTAACGTTGCGCCTGAGGTTTCCGTGGCTGAGTAAACTGCTTTACGGACAACCTCCATGAAGAAGCTTTCGAGATTTTGTCTAGGTTTATCGATCTGGAGCTTATCTGTCGGGACGTATCCACGTATTATTTGGATCAGCTGTTCGAACACGCTTTGGGAAGGTGCCGGGATGGTTATTCGGATGGTGTCCTTTTTTGTAAGTAGTTCGTCGAGTGTACCCAACGCTTGAATTTTTCCTCCATATAGGATCATTATGCGATCGCAGAGATCTTCAACATCGGCTAGCAAGTGACTACTTAGGATGATGGTTTTGCCTCGTTTGGCTAAGAGGAGTATCAGATCTTTCATTTCGCGGCAGCCGATGGGGTCTAGCCCGGAGGTAGGTTCGTCTAAGATCACTAGGTCGGGATCATTAATTAGGGCTTGTGCCAGTCCTACTCGTCGTTGCATACCTTTGGAGAATTCACCTACAGCGCGAGCTCGTACCTTGGCCAATCCTACCATTTCAAGGAGTTGTTCAATGCGGCGGCTGCGCTCAGGTTGGGGGATTGAAAACAATCTTCCAAAGAAATCAAGTGTTTCTCGGGCGTCCAGGTACCTATACAAGTAGGATTCTTCAGGTAGGTACCCAATTCTAGACTTAGTTTGAACGTCCCTAGGATGTTTGCCGAATACTTTTATGACGCCCCGTGTTGGGTGAAGTAGCCCCAGGATCATTTTTAGGAGGGTGGTTTTGCCTGAACCGTTTGGGCCGAGAATCCCAAAAATTTCGCCTTGGTAAACGTCGAAAGATACGTTGTCGAACGGCNTTGGCTTTTGGGCGTCCCCAAAAGTCACGAAAGATTTTTGTGACGTTTTTTACTGTTACGATTACAGGCTTGTCATGGGTAGGTTGGGTTGAGGAGATTGTTGTCGGGCTGATTGTCTGTTGGTCGTTTGGCTGGATCATAAGCGTGTTATTTTGGAACTCGTTGTTGCGAGTTTAGGTTAGGGTTGATCAAGCAGTGGATGGAATAGGGGTTTGTGTTGTTGCTTCCACAGCCTGTGTGTAAGAAGACGATATGTATGGTTGGAATTCCTCTCCGCGTCTGACGAGCCTTGCGCTATTGAAAATTACCATGAGGGAGCCAGTGTTATGTAGGAGCGCTGCTACGATAGGGTTCAGGTAGCCGAAGGAAGCCAGTGTTAAGCCTCCAATTATAAAGAGAACGCCGAAGAGGAAGTTTTGGTTTATTACCTTGCGGGTATCTCGCGAGAGCCTTATCAGGAATGGTAGCCTTTTGAGGTCGTTGTTCATAAGTGCAATTGTGGCAGAATGGATTGCCACTTCACTGCCGGCGGCTCCCATGGCGATACCCATATCACCCGCGGCTAGTGCGGGTGCGTCATTAACTCCGTCACCCACCACAGCGACTTTGTACCCTTTACTACGCATGGTTTGGACGAATTCCACTTTATGCTGTGGTAAGCATTCTCCTACGGCTTCGTCGACGCCGATTTCCTGACCAACTCTGGTTGTGACGGCTTGGCGGTCACCCGAGATCAATGCAATTCGTCGTACCCCAATAGTTTGCAATTCAGAGATGGTTTCTTTTGCACCCTGCCGTATTGTGTCTTGTAAACCGATCCATCCAAGGAACTGGCCGTCCTTGCTAACGTAAATCAAGCTCCATCCTTCTGCTTCTTTGAGTTCGGTGCCCTCAATTTCTGGGATGGCTATACCCTGTTCTTTCAACCATTGTACTCGACCTACCATTATGGTGTGGTCGTTAACTTTGGCTTTAACCCCTCGACCTGCAGTTTCGGAGAAGTCGGTTGGATCTGGTAAGGTAAGATTGACTTCCTCGGCGAGTTTACGAAGTGCTTTTGCGACAGGATGGTTACTGAACTTTTCTGCAGCTGCAGCGTAAAAAAGTAGCTCTGCGGGCTTAACATTTGGTTGCGGTGCGAGCCGAGAGACGGCAAGCTCCCCGGTTGTAATTGTTCCCGTTTTGTCGAAAATGAAGCAGTTTATCCGCGCCGCCAGTTCAATGTCTGCCACGTTCTTGATGAGAATTCCCAATCGTGCTGCAGCTGATAGGGCTGCTACCATGGCAGTGGGGGTTGCTAGAATGAAGGCACACGGGCATAGCTACGATTAGGACAGAAACAACACGGTTCCAGTCATGGGTAAATGCCCAGACGAGGCCGCCAATGACTAGGACCAGTGGCGTATAAAAGCCCATGTATTGGTCCACGATTTTCATTAAGGGAAGTTTAGTTTTTTCGGCGGCAAGGATAAGTTCACGAACACGTCCTAGTGTGGTATCTTGGCCGGCCCGTGTAACTTTTATTTCAAGCATTCCGGTTAAGTTTTGGGTGCCGGCATAGACTTCATCGCCAGGCTTTTTATCTACAGGGAGGGATTCTCCGGTGATCGTGGCCTGGTTAACCGAGGCCTGACCGACAATAACCACACCGTCTGCCGGGATGTTATCACCCGGTCGCACGCGGATGATATCACCCACTTGCAACTGGCTGGCGGGAATTTCTTCTTCGGTACCGTCCGGTTTGAGTCGCCGAGCTTTGGTTGGCGTCAATCGGATCAATGACTCAATTGACGCGCGTGCACCTTCGGCAGTGCGGGTTTCAATAATTTCGCCCATTAGCATGAAAAAAGAGACGACGCCAGCGATCCGGTAATCACCTGAAGCGAACGCTGCCAGGACTGCGATTGCGACTAGCTCGTTGATTCCGAGGAACCCCCTTTTCAGATCATCGAATGCATTAATCATGATTGGCCAGGCCATTATGGCTGCCCCTATAAACGCGCTGGCACTAGCGATGGCATGGTATCCGGGGAAAAGCCAGTCGAGCAAAAACCCATTTGCTACGAACATTGCCCCCAGCACTGCTTGCCACAATCTAGCTGGTGCGTGGTGGTGCGTCTCTGTATGGCCGCATATTGAACATGAATCGAATGGGCCTAGATGGTCATGTTCGTGGGGAGGTTGTTTTTCTTTTCTGCCTAGTAGTGACGTGACTTGCATAGTGGTAGATAGGTTGTCCAGGTTTTGCGGTTATTTTGAGGTCTGGGGTTTTGGTTTCAAAGGTTCTCGGTTAAGCAAAAGCCTAAACTCGCGTGGTTTCCCATCGGGCCTGATCGAGACAAAGATTTTGTCTTGCAAGTTGGTGAGAACCCTTCCAATTGTTTCCAGAAATTGTGCTTCCATGAAAAGCTGCGGATTTGCCTGGTATTTGGGAAGTAAATCAAGGAAACGTTTTGCGTCACCTGCCGAGTGATTTGACCATGGTAGCTTTGTAAATGGCTGCCTCATTTGTAATTATAGCTGCTTGTGCTTCAGCAGTGCTAATTACCTGGTTTGCATAGGATTGGGCTTCATTGATCAGTTTGGTTCTCGTTTCGCGGGCCATTGTGACCTTATGGAAAGCAGAAGCTACCTGTCTTGGGGGTATGGCGTTTAGCACTTCGCAGTGGTCCACTTCAACTCCAACGCTGTAATTTGCGAGTTTTTCAATTACGTTGCGGGTGATTTCTTCTTTAAAACCAGCGACGTTGCGATAAAGCACGTCGTCCACCGAGAATTTGGCAGCGGCGTGAACTAGAGCGTTATTGAGTGCGTTAAGTACGACATTTGAAGCGTTTGCGAACTCGAATTGGTAGGTTACAGGATCAGAGACGCGATAGTAAAGCCTTACCTTGACATGAACAATATTTGGTTCTGGGTCACCCGTAAGGAGATATCCGTCGGCCGCTGGGTTTAAAGTAGGACCAGGTGGGGGTTCATTTCCACTGATTTCTTGCTCCGGTGTAACCGCATACCAACCTATAGTAGATGTAACGTGTTGGAGTTCGGATATAGGAATTTTGACTACTTCATCTATCGGATATGGGAAAGCCCATAACAGGCCTGGTTTGCGAAGGGCCTTTTCGCCTTCGCCAACGGGTTTCCCAAATCGTAACACTATAGCTCGTTCTTGAGGGCCAACGATACGGATTCCTGACGTGAGGAACACTCCAACAAGGAAGACCATGGCAATTTTGATGATTACGAAGCTGCTGCGGAGTGCTTCAGCCATTGCCTCCGCGCTTATGTCCGTGGGCGCTTGGTTGGGTAAAACGGCTTTTTGGGGTTTCTTGTCCATGACCTTAGGAGCAAGTGAGGTTATTTGGGGATATTGTTTGTCGGTAAACTGCCTAGCAAGTCGAATGGGGGCGTTCTCTGGTCAAGTATAAGAGTAGCTTTCTCTTTCAGGGCCTGTTGGAGGGCTTCGAGCCTCAATAAGAACACTGCAAGTTCGGGATTCTGCTGGAAAATCGGTAAAATTTGTGCGGCTTCGGCTTCCCCTTCTGCCCGGATTTCTTTGGCACGGGCCTCTGCTTCAGCTAGAATTTCAGCAGCTTTGCGCTCCGCACTAGCGCGGATTTTCTGGGCTTCGGCTTCGCCCTCGTACTGATATCTACTGCTAAGGACGTTTCTTTCAGAGCTCATCCGTTCAAAGACAGCTTGCGTTACGCTTTCAGGGAGTCCCATCCTTTTGATCCCGAGGAAGACCACTTCTATGCCGCATTTGTTAAGTTCCAGTTGTGTTTGGACACCTTTTTTAATTTCTTCCTCGATCTGAGTTAGTTTGAGTTGAGCCGGATCGGCGTTTACGAAGTCGGCCAGATTGTATTTGCCGACGACGCCACTTTTGACGCTTCGAACGATGCCTTCCAGCATGCGTTCGGCAGCCGCGGTGGAGGCACTTGGGAATCTGGGGAAAAACTCTGTAGGATCGCTAATGCGCCAACCAAGGTATACCTGGGTTAAAAGATTGTTGTTGTCTGCTGTAAGATCCTCGCTGAACTTGTCTTCAAAGATCTGGACCCGCTTATCGAGTTTGTAAATTTTCTGAATGGGCCAGGGTAATCGGAAATGTGGCCCAGCACCAACAGATTTAGTTATCCGGCCGAAAGTAGTAACAATTGCCACTTCGTTTTCCCGGACCTGGAATATAAATAGCTGGGCTCCGAAGATAATCACGAGCAATATGCCGACGATTAGTGTGCTAAGATGACGTTTCATAGGTAGTTTATTTCGATGGGGGTGGAACGGTTAATTGTAAAAGGTCCTCCCGAATTTTGTCTTGTAGGTCAAAGACGATTACGTCTTCAAAGTTGGTTGTTAGCAAAATGTATTTTCTGGGTGTGCTTAGCGCTTGAGCAAACGTCTTAAAGTAAAGCCTTTGGGTATAAACAATGGGCGAGGCCAAATAAGCTGGTATTTGGTTTGTGAAAAGGGCTGCTTGTGCAACCCAAGTTATGCGTAGTTTGAGTGCGTCGGCTACGGCTTGATTGGTGCTGGTAAATGCGGCTGCCTCTGCTAGGGCGTTCGTTTGAATTGCTGAGGCGGTCGCGTCTAGGATTTTTGCTTTTCTACGTTGAGCTGCGGCCACAACTTTCTCATACTCAGGGGCTACTTCCACCGGTGGGTGAATTCCTTGTATACCTGCAAACAAAATTTTTACCCCTAAACCGTATTGATTAACAGCTGCTTGAATTTCCTCCCTAAGTTTCTGGGAGATGGTTAGCCGTTCGGTGCTCATGATGCGTGCCAAGTCCACGCTTACCATTGAATGGGTAATTACCCGGGAGGCAATTGATTCTAGCAAATTCGAAGGTGCGTTGTGGTTGTAGAACCAGTCTAGCACGTTTGTGATTTGATAGTATACAGGGATGTTCACTGTTAGCATGCTAACGGGGGGAGTGGGCTTCGTGCGCGAATCGGTCTCGGTTTCGTGAGTGAAACGCCGTGCTTCCCGATCTGCGACTAGATACGGTTGTTCGTTTGTCGTGTTTGGTACCCCACACAATTGTTTTTAGTTTTTTCTAGTTTGTCGGATCAGGCGTGTAGCCAATATCGAATCGTTGAATTTCTTCCGTGGTAAATCTGTGTACTCGATCGATGGGCCATGGCAGCTTTAGATGGATACCCGGGTTTAGTACGTTGCGGTTTTGGACAAGTTTTCCAAAACGTTCCAGGACGCCCTGTTGTCCCGGTTCTATCACAACAAAGCAGGTAGATAACATGATAAGTAAGAGCTGACCTGCTGTTAAGGGACCAAAATACTGCTTGAAAAGTTTAAACACCCAAGTTTCCGAGACTTTAAAGCCGAACTGATAATCGAGGGCATGTGCTGCGGCGGTGAAGAGGTTTTCTGGCTGTGCTAATAATCCGACTAACCGGCTATCGTACAAGAGTCGAGTGGGAATGCCATGCACTCTTGGCCGATATATTTCTAGGATCATGTTTATAAGGTTTTCCACCGCCAAGAGGGCTAGGAATATGGTTATGATCTTGGCGAGGAGTAGATCGGTTTCGGGGTATCCAGCTTCAACGGCGGCAATCCCAGCCCCTGTAGCGAAATTTATGTATGCGCCCACGAGCATGTGGGCAGCTACTGGCCGTATAACGATGTCACTTTGGAGTTTGCTTAAAGTGATGGAGAATCGTCCAAGCAGGAATAGCACCAGGGCAAAAAGTCCATACATTGACATTCCAAGGCTCGGGTTGGAAATAGGCCGTACAATCGCTTTCCCAAGTTTTGTATAGTAAAACCAGGCGGCGGCTCCAAGCCCAACGGTAAATATCACTGTTATAGCAGGGATTAAGAATCGCCCAAAACTAACTCGGGCTCGATGGGCTGGTAATTGATCTGCCTCAGTGGGTTCAAACAGCGTGCCCGAGGCCTTTGCGGCAGTCATTTCTTCATATTCCAATCTCTCGAGTGCTTCTCTTTCGAGCAACTTTAGGTAAATCCAGCTGGTGAAAGCCAAAATAGTACTGGCGGCTAAGTAAACAGTTGTCAGTAACCCAGCGTATGATTTGGTGTGGTACGCGGTTACGTATACTGCGGTAGCAACTGCCACCAGCACTATTAAGTTAACTAAGGCTGTTTTTTGGATTGATCGTTCCATTGACTCTTAATTTTCGGTTGCATCTAGCTTGGAAAACTTACTATTTGAGCTCTTTGTTTTCAAACAACACGATGCCGATTAACAGTACGGCACCGATATAAAGCGTCATGTACAACATTACATTACCTACGTAAACCCATGGGAAATCGTGTTTCTCTGTTTCGAGTATGTCACCGACCCAGAAGACTTGCCAATTAGGAGTTGCTGCGTAAAGCAAAGGTGCCCACCAGGCTCGGTCTAGGCCAGCCTCCCGCATCTGAGCGAATTCGCTTACACTTATTCGGCTAAGCTCTTCGGATTCGAGTTGTCCAGAATCGTTGGAATCATACTTAGTAAGTAACATACGTAATATGTCTTTTTGAGTGGGTGTCCACCGAGTGCCTACAAGTTCTTCTCTGATGTTTAATTTCCAAGCTGGTTCGGCCCGTCTGCCAAACAGGTAATCAGACATCAAGCCTACCAAGAACAGGCCAGAGCATACCGCTAGAGTGGGAATCATATCCAGGCGCGTAGAGCATGTGAGGGCTATGGCTCCGAACATCCAGCTCGCAAACAGTATTAGGAGACCAGCAGGTATTATTCGCCAATCGACACGGGCTTTTTCGCCTAAGCTTTGCATCTGTTCAGTGAACTGGGCAATAATTACTGCCGCTATTGTTACGGTCACAGCCAACGCGATAATAGCGTCGGATGGGAAGGGCCGCCGTAGAAAGTAGTTTGTTAATCCACCTATCCCATAAGCAACCACGACCGCCAATGCAAAAATTAAGAGGGCAGCTACGTCAGTACGCCCGTACACGTCAAATACCATTCTACTGGCGATCAAAGCTGTAACTGTGTTTATGTACAACAGGAGGGTGAGTGCACCCGCAATTCCTATGTACTTTGATAAAAAGAAGAGTGTGTGGCTAACTGGCTTGGATAGGACTGTTTGTGCGGTGCCAACCCTGATTTCTCTGGCTAAAGAGGATGAGGCTGCCAACACTGATCCAATCAGCGCTGAAAGATACATTACCGCAAGTACACTGTTTTTTATTAGTTTGGGTTCGTCTCCAAAACCAAAGTAGTACGGGGTTGCTAGGAAGATCTCGAAACAAGATGTGGCTGTAACGAGAAGCAAGAAAACGGGTTGGCGGATCGCCTCCCGGAAAGAGGCCCCTGCGATTGCGTAAATCTGTTGTAGTTTAAACCACATTTGGGGTTGTTGGACCGGTTTCTGACAAGCTAGTGCTTGATTTTGAGCGGTTTGGCGGAGTCGTGCATTTCCACAAAGCTAACTTTCCGCTGCGTCCACCGTAAACAATTGCAACGCCCATGGGAACCAGCACTGCCGCAAGACTGATTGCGCAATTNANTTTTTGAGTGACGGAAAGTGTTTTGATAGTGGTTGCAAGCGCAAAAACGAAAATAAGCATAGCGTCTGCAATAAGAAACAGCGCCCCAAATGCATAGAAGTCGGATCGGACCTTGCTGGGGAGGGGGCATGGTAGAATGCCGCATTCATATGGCCAACCCTTAATAGACGTGGTCTGCCCTTTCCAGCCTATGAGCCAGGACGCAAGAATCATGCCCCCGGCCAACCCTATGGCCGCCACTGCAGTAATCAACAGGGCGATTACCTCTTGAGAATAGCCGTAATTCATTATGCGGTGTGTAATAGTAATTAAATATACATCTTCGGCAACCTTTTTGGGTTCTGACATAGGCTCCTGATTTTCACGATATTGTGCTACAACAGCTTGCCAAATCTGCTTATTAAGGCTGGTTGGGATAGGAGATATGCTCAAGATAAAACTTTCGTGCAGATGTTAAATGCCTGGGCTGGGT
>Ga0065718_1004967_pt1 | contig 67711 bp, 64 predicted proteins | sample GBSCel77sediment_2_FD_59105 | JGI IMG/M metagenome (GOLD analysis project Ga0065718, IMG submission 59105) | Hot spring sediment microbial communities from Great Boiling Spring, Nevada - cellulolytic enrichment CS 77C v3 (version 3) | ecosystem: Environmental > Aquatic > Thermal springs > Hot...
ATCGATCCCGACTATGACGATTCAAGTTGGGAGACGGTAAGTTTGCCGCACACATACAATGATGTGGATTCGTTCGATGAGCTGATTACACGCAGTGGAGAAAGAACTCTGTACATGGGACCCGCCACCTATCGAAAAAAATTCTGCCTGCCAGTAGAATTCAAAAACAGGAAAGTATTTTTAGAGTTCGAGGGCATGCGCCAAGCAGCAGATTTCTATTTGAACGGCAAACATGTCGGTAAGTATGAAAATGGTGTTACGGTGCTTGGACTAGACGTGTCTGAATACGTGAAGTTTGTCCCTGAAACGAACGTCTTAACCGTCCGCATCACCAATGCGCAGGATTACAAAGAAGCCGCAACCGGTGTGCCTTTCCAATGGCAATCACGCGACTTTAACCCAAACTTTGGCGGTCTTAATAGAAATGCACGCTTGCACATTACAGGTCGTATCTATCAAACACTGCCACTTTTTGAAAATTTGCGAACCACTGGCGTGTATATTTACGCCACAAACTTCGACCTTGAAAACCGCTCCGCTACAATTTGTGTAGAATCCCAGGTTAAAAACNAGTCTGGAACCCAACAATCTGTCACCCTTGAAGTCATCCTCGTGGATCAATCAGGAGCAATAACAGGCAAATTTGAAGGCGACACTTACGACATGGTTAATGGCGAGACCGCCGTATTATTTGCCTCGGGCCAAGTTACAAACCTCAAATTCTGGGATACTGAGTCCCCCAATCTGTACACCGTGTACACAATCCTTAAAAACGAAGACGGNGTTATTGACGTTCTCAAAACGGTCACGGGCTTTCGCAAAGTGGAGTTCAAAGGCGGATCAGGCACCGGTGGCGTATACATTAATGGGAGATTTGTCTATCTACGAGGGTTCGCACAACGCTCGGTCAACGAGTGGGCAGCCATTGGTGGGGCCTNCCCAGACTGGTTACACGAGTTTAATGCACAGTTGATCCGCGCTTGTTATGCAAACTTTATACGATGGATGCACATTGCACCTAATCCTCAAGATGCGCGTGCATGCGATAAACTCGGAATCGTACAAATTTGCCCCGCCGGCGATAAAGAAAAGGATGTTGAAGGTCGACAATGGGAACAGCGGGTTGAAGTAATGCGCGCCACAATAATCTATTACCGCAACTCTCCGAGCATCTTATTCTGGGAAGCAGGAAATAACGGAATTACTGCGGCACACATGCGTGAAATGGTTGAACTACGCAAACGGTTCGATCCCCACGGCGGACGCGCCATGGGCTGCCGAAGCCTCACGGATCCAGAAACCACAAAGCTAGCTGAATATTTTGGCGTTATGATCGGAGAAGATCCCGCAAAAGATAATCGAAAAGGTTATACTGACTTATTCCGCGGCTATAGCGAGGAACGGCGCGACCTCGCTCCGATAATCGAAACCGAAGACTTTAGAGATGAAGCTGCGCGAAGATACTGGGACGACTATTCCCCACCACACTTTGGATTTAAAAGAGGGCCTCATGACACCTACGCATGGAATAGTGAAACGTTCTGCTTGGCGGCAGCCGAACGGTTCTGGGCATACCGATGCAAAATCATTACCAACACTGATCCAGCTAAAGCAAAATGGTCTGGTTATGCCTCGATCGTGTTCTCCGACAGCAACCAACATGGACGCCAACCAGACAGCGAAGTATGCCGTGTCAGTGGCAAAGTCGACGCCGTCCGAATTCCTAAACAAGCATACTTTGTCTATCGTGTGATGCAAAAACGATACCCCCTGACATCCACATCATTGGCCACTGGTCATACCCTACTAATACAGTCAAGACTATCTATGTGGCCGCTAACCATTGCGAGGCCGTAGAACTATTCTTAAATGGCAAATCCCTCGGAAAAAACTCAAATCCATTTAACGGTTATATCTACGGTTTCACAAACGTCGTGTTCCAGCCCGGTGAAATTACCGCAGTGGGATACACAAACGACAAACCCGCCTGCAAACACACATTGCACTCGGCAGGTCCACCAAAGCGAATTAAACTCTCTGCCCACACTCGTCCAGGGGGATTACTTGCAAACGGTTCAGACATCGCGTTCGTGGATGTGGAAGTTGTTGATGAGCAAGGGAGGCGCTGTCCAACGACAGAGACTAGAATAGATTTTGAACTCGAAGGACCAGCTACATGGCGGGGTGGCTATAATAGCGGCAGAACCAATTCCATTAACCACCCATACCTATATACCGAATGCGGTATAAATAGAGTATTCATCCGATCCACTCGCACCCCAGGTAAAATTACCCTGAAAGCATACGCTCCNAAATCTTGAACCGGACATTGTCACGATAGAATCCAAACCCGTGGTTACCCAAAACGGCCTTTCTGAGTCGGAACCTTAACCGGCCTACCAAAACCTTTTGCTTCATAACTCCTTTCAAAACACCTTAACGTTCACTGCACACCCTTTACATATCTCCAAATCAAAAATAGCATCATGCGACAATTATATAGCGACAGAAGAGAACTGGGCATGCAGGCTTCTGCCGCCTTGAAGAGGTTGTACAATCACTCCTCGGTCATGAGCTTCGGTATGACCCCGATTGCTTCTAGCTTTCGTGCGATCTTCTCCCAGTGAGATCCTTCCCAGTAAAGCTTGTGACAGCTTGTACAAATGAAATATTCATCGCGCCAAACCCATGTTCTTGGGGGAATCCTGTCTTTAACTGAGTTCTTATCTACGCGCACTAGCTCACCCCCACAACTCATACATCTTGCCTGTTGAGGTCTCAGATCCAGTTCCACCAATACGCANGTTAACTGGTTGAGGACCGGCATGTCTGGAGGCACCCAAATTAGNTGGACCTTTCCCATCCTCACCACGCGCCGTTCAGTGAGCATACTATCAGAGCTAATCAATACGGCGCCGGTCTGTGCTGCATATGATACCAATTCACTGTCGTCCACCCCCGGCCTCCAAAGCGCTCGTTGGCCACAAGCGCGAAGCCATCGCGCTAACGCACCAAGCCCTGCATCGCACAAAAGCACTTTAGGCTTTTCTTTGCGATTAAGCGGCCCTCTACACAGCCTCCTATATTTTGCCAACTTTTGCACCAGTTCCATATTAACCTGCGCAAGCGCTTGATTAATGGAAAGTTCCTCACTCTGCGCCAATTCCTTAGCCCTCCCCAGAAGGATATCCACCCCTTTTGATACATTCTGGGCTCCAAAAGCACGCAATAACCTTTCAAATCGCCATCGGTATCCTTTAAGGATTCGACTCATTCTANGCCGATCCTAAAACACGAGCGCCTCAGCAATCAACAAAACCTTTGGTAACACCGGCTACCTACACTGTGTCCAATCCAGATCCTCCCTTCGGGACAAATGCGCTCCTGCTCCTATCACAAACGCCCTCACTAAACCCAAAAGGCAGTTTCACATGAAAACTAGCACCAATTCATCTCTGTCCATTCTTGTTCTTACCCCTACAACACTACATACATTTCAAATACTTAGGCACCAAAAATCAATGCCACGTCAAAATAAATGCTTTGGGATCCCCTTTACTCGTGAGTTCCCTTTACCAGTTGTTTACTAACCTACCAACGCTCGGATTACCCAAGAAGTTTACGTCTTTTTACTGCCAAACACGGTTGTAAGGTGAATCTGGACCGGCCAGGTAAGTACAACAACATTTACATTCTATCAAGCACTTCGATCCCGAGCGTGTTCAGTCCTGTCCTCAAAACGTCCGCGGTGAGTTTACAGAGGACAAAGCGCCTATTCCGGATTTCGTCCGGGGCCTTCAGTACAGGGCAACTCTCATAGAAGGACGCAAACAAAGTAGCCAACTCGTAAAGATAGTTGCAAATAAAATTCGGTCGGAATTCAGAAGCAGCATATTCAAGCGTTGGCCCAAACTCAATTAACTGGCGCGCAAGATCGATTTCAGTTTGATGCATCTCATCTTTGGGATACAACCGGTCGCACTCTGGAATTTCACTCAATTCGCTTTTCCTGAAAATACTCATTATTCGTGCATATGCGTACTGGAGATACGGGGCAGTATTGCCATCAAGCGCGAGCATCTTCTCCCAACTAAAAACAATAATCGGAAAGTCTGTTTTGCATAAGGTCAGCGTATTTAACTGCTCCAATTCCGACCACCCTAGCCACACGGCGTTTTTCTTCCTCTGGTAAGTCAGGGTTTTTCTCTTGAACTATAGCCATCGCCCGTTCTTCTGCCTCATCAAGTAAATCACTTAATCTAACCGCCTCCCCGGACCTCGTCTTAAATGGTTTGCCATCCGGACCCAAGATCGTACCAAACCACACATGGTGCAATCTAACGCGCACCTCAGGATACCACCTTCGGAAAATTGCAAATAATTGTTTGAAGTGCAGTTGTTGCCGCGCGTCCGTTACATACACTATGTCGTCGGGATCCCATGTCTCCACCCGATACTTCAATGTGGCAAGATCTGTAGTCATGTAATTGAACCCGCCGTCACTCTTTCGCACAATGGCTGGGTATTTTTCCAGTTCAGGGTCGCCCGGAAAGAAAACGACGATGGCCCCCTCACTCTCAGTGGCGATGCCTTTTTTGATCAGGTCCTCCACCACCCCTCCAAGCATAGGATTATAAAAGCTCTCTCCAAGGGTATGATCAAACCGGACCCCTAACCGTGCATAAATGGTATCGAATTCATGTTGCGAAAGGTTCCGCATTTTTTGCCATACGGCAAGGTTTTCGGGGTCACCTTGTTGAAGCTTTACCAGTTCTGCTCGTGCTTCCGCCAGAACAGCGGGGTCATTCGCCGCAAGATCATTTACATGCTTGTATAAGCGCTCTAACTCATCCAAGGGCGACCGTTCCAACGCTTGTGGATCTAGAAAACGTTTCCACCCAAGGATCAACATCCCAAACTGTGTACCCCAATCGCCAATATGATTGTCGGTTATCACACGGTGACCAAGCAACCGATAAAGCCGAGCAAGACAATCACCAATGATCGTCGACCGAATGTGTCCCACATGCATGCGCTTGGCCACGTTAGGCGAACTGAAATCGATGACGATCGTCCGTCGATTGGGAGTAACGTGGTAGAACAAGTGTTCGCCTCGTGCCGCTCCCCGCAACAATTCCTCAATTACCTCGGGTTTTAACCGGAAATTTATGAATCCTGGCCCGGCAACATCTACCTTTTCACACAAATCCGAGACATCTAATCGTTGAACTACCAGTTCTGCTAGCATTCGAGGGTTTTGCCTGCACTGTTTTGCCACCGCCATTACCCCAGTGCATTGAAAGTCGCCGTACTGCTTCTCCTGACACGGTCTTACTTGTACAACTGCGGCATCAATCCCCGGCGAAATTTGCTGCACAACAGAACGAAGCCGCTCCTCCAAAACAACATTGGGCAAAATTCTCATGGGCATATTTGGTCGCGTAGTACTAGGTTTCCCCTCTGAGACCTATTTTGAATTGGCGTGCTTTTTGATTATCTCAAACATTTCCTCGGCACTTTCCGCGTTTTGGAGGGCCTCACGAAATTCCGCACGGTTTAGCGCTTTGGCAATGCTTGCCAGCGTGTGTAGGTGTTTCTGGAATTGGCCTTGAGGCACAAGGAATAACACCACAATCCAAACAGGCTGGCTGTCCACCGCATCAAAGTCAATCCCTCGCTTTGACCTACCTAGGGCGCCAACCACTTCCGTGATCAAATTCGTAGATGCGTGCGGAAGCCCAATCCCAAACCCTATCCCAGTACTCATGGAGGACTCGCGTTTCTTAACTACAGCAGCAATCGCATCCCTATCCGCAGGCCGGATCTTCCCCGAATCAACCAACTGTTGTATAAGTTCATCAATAGCCTCCCACCGGTTGGTTGCCTTTAAATCCGGCACTATTACATCAACTGACAATATGTCTGCCAATGTCATACAACCCGTTTTTTATTTGACCCAAATTTGAGTGATAATTCAAGCCGTTATTACCGGGTGAACTACTTAACCACCCACCTTAATTTACCACCCGGCTCACAAATAACCAAGCCCTTCCATAGACCCTTAAACTAGATTTTTCATCCATACATGGGTATGGTGTAAATTAATGGACCAGGGCGACACTACAAAACGAATCAATCTTCGTCGACCCGACATCATGCAACATGTCACCAGGCTGGTAAAATCACACTACCACAGCCCACTGGTGGATTACATTCGTGCTCGCGGAAATATACTCAAAATCAGGGATATCACATTCCGTCTAGCAAGGCAGTTCGGTTTTTGCTATGGGGTCGAACGCGCAATCGATATGGCTTACGCTGCTACCCAAGTGTTCACTGGCAAAAAAATTTTTATCCTGGGCGAGATTATCCACAATCCAGAGGTCAACTCACACCTAAAACGGTTAGGGGTCAAATTCTTAACTGGCACAGAAAAAGACGCTGACATCCAAGATGTGCAATCAGGCGATGTAGTAATAATACCAGCCTTCGGCGCAGAAACTCAATTCAGGCAGGAACTCGAAAACCGTGGGTGCATATTTGTCGACACCACCTGCGGGGATGTTATGAGTGTTTGGAAACGCGTCCGAGAATATGCAAAGGAAGGTTTCACAAGTATTATCCATGGCAAAGCATGGCACGAAGAAACACGCGCTACATGCTCGCAAATCCTAGCGTCCAACGGCACGTATTTAGTGGTCTATAACCTGGAGGAAACCGACTACGTTTGCGATTACATAATAAAAGGCGGTGACAAACACGCTTTCATAAGAAAGTTTGAAGGCGCTCATTCGCCTGGATTTGACCCGGACCATCACCTACAACGAATCGGCATCGCAAACCAAACCACTATGTTACGAGGGGAAACTGAAGAAGTTCAACGACGACTCCGGGAAGCAATACTTAAAAAATATGGCCCAGCAGAACTTCCCAACCGATTTAAATCGTTCGATACCATCTGCGGTGCCACCCAAGAAAGACAAGACGCACTTCTAGAACTGTTGGAAACCCCACTCGATTTATTAATAGTCATCGGCGGGTATAACTCTTCCAACACTTCGCACCTTGCGGAAATCGGAGAAACAAAACTTCCCACTTACTTTATCAAAAATGCTTCCGAAATCCTGTCCGATAAGCTGATCCGGCATTATAACCTAAACCTTAAAAAGGAGACCGAGACTCAAAACTGGTTGCCTCCTGGACCGGTTACTATTGGTATCACGGCCGGCGCCTCCACACCCAATAACCTGGTCGAAGAAACGATCCTAAAGATCTTGCAAATCAGAGGTGTGGACTACAGCGAAATTCCTATCCCACGCACTCTTTAAACCTGCTTTGGCCTTTTTTGAGGTTCCTCATGCGTTAAATACTCCTTTCAAAAGCCACCTCCAACCGCTTAGTTTCTTATAACACTACCGGCCACTCATTAAAACCCCACTCTACTAAACCGCACTCCCAGAAAATCTCAAAGTGATTTTGCATCCCAGTTATAGTCCGGCTTCACTCCCTTGCCTCAAAAGCGATCGTTCCTTGCGGGGTCAACACTGCTTTATTATCCAAATGGCGAAAATCACGATCCCAAAAGCTATCCGGTACCACCCAAAAACAATAAAAGAATGTGTCTGGACGTACCGGATCAACCATTTTACAGCTAGGAACGAGGCCACGGCCGCCACGACAAATCCCAGCAAGACCGCCGATATCGGTTCAGTGCCGGGCATTCCATGAAGTAGTGCCTTAACTAGTTTTAATCCACCTGCCGCCAACATAGTCGGTACCCCAAGCAAAAAAGCAAACTCAGTAGCTCGGTGCCGAGTCAGTCCCATCCATAAAGCCAAAATTATGCAGGCACCCTGAGCGAGAAACACCTGGGAAACACGCGGCTATTAACTGAGCTACTCCCATCCACAGTGCAATTGGCCAAGTCACCTTGTCGCTCTCATCTTTACCCCTCTTCTGCCACTCAACAAAAAGAAACAATATACCGCCAACCACTAGAGCGATGGCTACCGGAACCCATGCTCTCTGGCAACTCAAACCCACACTTTTCCATTATTACACCGCCAACACCAGTAATCCCAAACGCGGTAAATAGCTTTACTAAGTAATCACGGTTTTCTCGATCTGAAGCATGTAGAACTAAATCACGCACCCTGCTCCAAAAGGCTGGAATCACTGCCAACACAGCCCCACTTTGAATAACTACATTAAACATGTCAGATTTTCGCACCCTCAGTAGCTCTTCAACTATAAGCAAGTGGGCTGTGGAGGAAATGGGGCAAAAATTCCGTTACCCCTTCGATCACCCCCAACAGCAACAGGGGAAAAAAAATCCCACATTTTAAGCAATAACTAGACAGGGATTTAACTTTGATTGCAAGCTCCAGTCTACTCCTTTTTCCCCTTCAGAATACCCCCCAAAATCGACTTCGAATCATCGCTCTGGTAATGAACCTTTAGCTGGCCGAGCACCGATAACCAGGCGATGTAAATCTTATGCCACTGTGATTCCAATGCGCGTAAGCTTTGCTCCGGGAGCTCACTTAAAAAACGCAACGAAGGTGCCCCACTTATTAAGTTCAATACATCTTCCTTAGGAGGACACCCCGACTCAATCGCTGCAAAGACGAACTCTAATTGTTGCACGATCAAAGATTTCAACTCCAAAAAATGCGCCTCGTCTTCGGGCTTAAATTTTTTTGCGTGAGCTAACCCGATGTAGTGATTAAACTGCTTCCAGCACTCAAGGAAGCTTTCGACCTGTTCTAAGACCTTCTCGACTTTTTTCTTAGTCATGGCTTCGTGGAATGGTTGTTGTTTCAGATTCAGGTTTCTTCTCAAAAGCCGATTGGGGAGTCAAAAATACGATCGCGCCTACCCTTGTCCGCTTTGCGGTTACTCGTAACGCCCCATAATAAACTTCAAGCTGATGCAATGGAACCCCACTTTCCTCAGCACGGGTAAAAGCCCGCATCACGACACCCCCAATACCAATTAACACGGGTTGGGATACTCCAAGAGTAAAGGTCGACACTAAAATCTCTCCTCTCCGACTTATCACGAAACTGCCGGCAGGCAGTTTCTTTGGAACCAAAATCTGACGCTTAAACAATTTGCCTATGATTCCCATCGCGCAAAAACTTTTCGACTAAGTTCTCTGACTTCTTCACCGGGCACGTTAAAATGCCATCCCACGCAAATCGCACCCGATTCCAAAGGAATCACACCCAAGTTGCGTTGCGGCCCTACACCAACTATTTCTCGCAATGGCCCGGCCTGAATCTGGACCCCCAACACCTGAAACTCCGTAACTACCTGATTCACCCATCCCACAAATCGTTGTGGGTTGTCCACGCCAACCGCTTCTACCACACCATTCCCGCGCTGCACTAGTACAAACTCAATCCCGTTAAAATCCCCGATCAATTCCAAAAGCTTATTCCTGGCTGTTTGTTTTGCCTCGGCTACCTCGGCCGACGCAACCTGATTCTTCTCATCCAACGCCTGAGCCGCTTCCAATAAAAGGGCATTGAATGCCTTACGAATCCGCCTCGGCCGCGCCTCATCCACCGGCAAGATCTCAAAGGCTCCCTCTTTCCAAGAAATAATCCGTTTGAACGCTTCCTCGCCAAACATGCCCTCGGTCTCCGCATCTATTATTTCTCCTTGCTGAAACCAAATTTTGCCCTCTAAGGGTCCATTTGTCACCTTCAAAATTCCGGTAGTCTGGGTCAGACATTCTAGCTGAATGATATCTACTAAACTCTTATTTTGAACACCCCGAAACCCACTCGTTTCAACCGACTGATCTAGTAAGGAACTAACGCATTCAAGAAACATGCGAAGTTCCTCTTCATTACTCGGCTTCTGCCAAAACAAATCAACCCCCAAACTGTAGACCCGAGACCTAATTTCCTCATCAACAACTGAAGTCAAAACCACCGTCCGCACATGTGGGAATCGATGCTTGACCACGCTTAACACCTGTAACCCATCCATCCGTGGCAACATCAAATCACAAACAAAAACCTTTATAGGTTCCACCTCTAAAATCTTAATGGCCTGCGGCCCATTTGTGGCTGTGTACACAACCGGCGCATTTGGCAAAGCCTCAAACAACTAGCTTGTAACTCTGAAGCAGATCTACATCGTCATCTAACAAAAGAATTTCCAGTTGTTGATCTTTGACCATTCCCGACCTCCCAGACTTCCTTTGAGAACTAGCCCGACGAGGAGCTACCGAATCAAGTTTTAACCCGCAAAGCTCACATTAGCAATTCTTATTCCGACCTCATTCCCGCCCGAAATTGGCCACCCCGCAACCCATATCCACCTAATACCCAGAATTAGACGGCCATGTCTGATATTTGGACAACGCCACCCATGAATTACGGACTAATGTAAGTAATATGCCGTATCATCGGTACGTGCTATACATTATTTAATGGATCGGGTGAGGAACTTACCTTGGCACGAATCTCGCTTTTTTACTATTTAAGGTAGGTGGGTGGTTAATAAGTAACTCGACCCATTGCTATGAGGGTGGTGGGGTGTTGATCAGTTGTCGATATCATGACAAGGCATTTGTTGGATATTGATGTCCACGAGGTGGGCAATAAATTCTTACGTTTAGTCAAATCCTGCCTTGCCCAAAAAGGTACCACGGTTTTTTCTGCAGACGAGCTTCCGACGAAGGCAAAAACTGTTGTTAAGCCCACCCAGACCGCTGAACCCGGATCCCAAACTCAAACCAAGACAATCCAGATCCCAATAAGCCTCTTTCTGAAAGGACTCCCTCCTCATTTACAAGCTCTCTTCCCAAGCTCTTCGGATCAAATTGTTATCGAGGTCCCACGTACAGAATTTATCCAACGAATCAGCACTGGGCGATTCAAGTTAACCCTGGGTGAGTTATGCCAATGGGCAAAGGGCATCGATGTGCTCCCCGAAGGGCACAACCAGATAGAAATCACACTACCTCTCAATGTAATCCTTTCTTTCATAAATCCAGGAGAGTTGCCCAGAAAAAAACCGAAAAAACGGATTATTCCACCCCTTGACATTCCGCACATCTTTGAACCCCCTAAAAACAAATCCCCAAGCCCCTGCAGTAGTCCAACTCAATCCGTAATAGGGAGTTTATCCGAAACATTCGCTAAAGACGCAATTACCAACCCCTCGCTCAATGATAATGCCCTTGGATCGAATTCTTTTCATGAAGGTAAAGACACTCCCACCGTGGGACACATACCGGCCATTCGTGTAATTGCTGGCTTTGATTCAGCCCTGCCGGGCGAAATGCCAACTTTACCAGAACAAGCCATTACCAGAACATCCCCATCGCGAGGGCAAACGGATGGCACAAATCTCGAAGAGCCTGTCTATCTAACAGTGAAAGTTTCTGAAGTATGGGAAAAATGGCCACAGGAACTCAAACGTCGATTGGAACTTCATGGCTTCGAAGACGCTACACTGACAATTCCTATAACCTACCTGGAAGCAGAACTTAAAAAAGGTAGACTTGTTTGCCCTGCTGAAACTTTGGCAAGCTGGCTAAAAGAATGGCAAGCGCGCCGCTTGTTTGTTTCGGCACATGTCTTAACACTGGAGCTGCCACTTAACGTAATTGTTCCAAAATATTTACAACTCAGACGCAAACCACCCACCGAAACCCATAAATTGAGTCCTTCGAACCCGCAAACCTCAGAGGTGTCGTCGTATCCACCTACTACACAAGATCAGACGGATGTCCTCAGCCTCGCTCAGCTTGGAATCCATTGGAAACCGGTCTCAGAAACCAAGCAAAAAACTGCCGCCGAATCCACGCCTCATTATCTGAGTAAAAGCCACGGCGGTACGATGCGGCGGAGATCGTCCCCCCACGGCATCATATCCCAAGCCCTGGCTTTACCTGGGGTTGATGGTGCGCTAATCACCATTGGGAAGGGAGTTATTATTGCGGCTGATCTACCCAAACACATTAACCCTCAAGGTGCAGCTGAACTTATCCATAACGCGTTCGAAACCATCAACCAAACTGTCACCGTACTCCGTGATGGTTACACAAACCGTCTGAGTTTCACAGTAAGTAACCGCACATGGGCCATTTTTAAGCGAGGTCCATTATACCTAGGCGCTGTGAGCAAACTTGGCCAGCCTTTGCCTGAGGAGGCATTGGGATTACTGGCCGACGAACTAGAACAATTGCGTCAAAAGACTCATCAGGCTTATGGCAATCCTTAACAATGCAACGAAAGAGCTCCAAACTAAAAATTGTTTACTACGGCCCCGCAATGGGCGGTAAAACTACTAATCTAGTGCAAATCCACGATCACCTGGACGTTCCACCCGAAACCAAGGGTAAACTGGTTTCACTTGCAACAAGCGCAGATCGCACGCTCTTCTTCGATTTCCTGCCTGTGCACGCAATTTCCATTAAAGGCTTCCAAGTCAAATTCCAATTATACACCGTGCCTGGCCAAGTGATATACAACACCACTCGACAGCTGGTTCTAAGAGGTGTTGATGGGATTGTGTTTGTGGCGGACTCGCAATACGAAAAAATAGGCCGAAAACGTGGAAAGCTTTGCTAATCTGGAAGAAAACCTGCGCACAATTGGGATGTCGTTGGATGAGATACCATATGTGCTTCAGTACAACAAAAGGGACCTACCAAACGCCGCCCCAATAGAATACATGGAATTCCTCTTAAACAATCGTGACATACAAGTGCCTTCATTCCCTGCAGTTGCTAATCGGTGTGAAGGGGTATTCGAAACCCTTAACGCCATAGCCAAACTTGTATTATACCGTTACATCTACGAAACAACCCACGCTGCCACAGTCTGACTATGCAAACTACAAATACAATAACCACTAGAACTAACAAGCTCGCTGCAGCTGCGTTAGCCAAGCTGCTCACGGATAATCCGCAGTTCCTATGTGCATTCCTCACAGATAAAAACGGACGCTATGCTCACACAAGCCGGGCAAGTACCAGGCGTAGCACTGGAATCTTTATCCTCTGTGGTAGCGGGCGCATTTTCTGCCAGCCAAACTATGGCCAAGCTTTTAGAGGATGAAATGATCCACTGCTTATGCCATCACGGACAAAAATAANTCCCTCCTTGCCAGAGAACTTCCAGGAAACCTCCGTCCTAGTAAATAATTTCCTCTCCACCGTTGGATCCAACCGAGGCCATTGCCAAAACTGAATTCCTCAAGTCTGAGCTTTCAGAAATGATAGAAAAGGGCACTCCCGATCGATCAGTAGTTTCTGCGCTCGAATCAGCTCTTTCATCGGAAAAAGAACCCATTTTTGCCAAAAAATAATGCGCACGATGGTTCACTCAGAACTTGGAAACTCCTTACTCGCTAAAGACAGGGGCGAGAAGTGACGATTAAAAATTGCAAAGTGCACGTTACTAAAAAGGGTGGGGTAACACGTTTCGACTGCAAATGCGTTACAATCCTAACATTGATCCTGATCCTGACTGGTGGCATAGTCTTACCAGGGAAGAAAAAGTAAACTCGGTTTTAGACTCCCATTCTGCTTTGTGGGACGAGTTAAAAGTCAACGGGCGTCTTCACGCCATTGCTCACGTCACAGTAGAAGACCTATTGGCAAGCGGCCGTAATTCACCTGTAAGAACAACGTTACGAAACCTTATGGCTCAAGGATTAACAAGGCACACAGGCTATTCATGCAATAGCCACCGTCATTCTAGAACGAATTACCGAAGAAATGCGAGAAGGTAACACGCCTTCCTTGGAGAGCTGCTTAAAGAGACTTTCTACCCTTACCGCCTTAAGCTGGGCACGGCGAGGTGAGCAACTTGAGTCGTCTACACCACACAAAAGCAGCTAATCCACCCCTTTTCTAACAACCTCCAGGATCTTTTCTGCCACCATCTCCAAGGGCTCATCCTGACCAATAAGGATCCACCGACCGCACAACTGGTGTCTGAACCAAGAAAGCTGGCGTCGGGCGTATTCCCAGGTCCGTTTTTTAACCACCTCGACCGTTTCTGCCAAAGACCGCTCCCCCCGAAGATATTCCACCACTTGCCGATATCCAATCGCCTGCATTGCTGTAGGATTGGAAGCTAATCCACTCTCTAACAGCCGCCGGGTTTCCTCCACCAGCCCAGCCTCGAACATTTTATCAACTCGATCGTAAATCCTACGCCGCAAATCGTCCGGCTCACGATTCAGAATGAAAAACCGCTGCGACCACTCACCAAGCGTGCCATCGTTCCATGGCGATTTAAGCTCTGAAAATGGCCTGCCCGTTAATCGAATAACCTCCACTGCACGCACCACACGCCGCTTGTTACGCCTGTCAATCACCGCATAAGTGCTTGGGTCACACACTGCTAATTCTTCTAACAGCACTTCGATTGGTTGGGACTCAAGTTCTTTTCGTAGCTCCGGATCAGGAGGAGGACCCTGACCAATGCCTTCTAAAAAAACGCTTTAAAATACAACCCCGTCCCACCACTTAGTATTGGAACCTTACGGCGGCTGATGATGTCCGAAACAGCCTGCTCCGCAAGCTCAACAAATCGCGCCGCGTTAAACTGCTCNGTCACATCAACTACATCAATCAAATGATGAGGGACTCGAGCGCGGTCCTCACGTGAGGGTTTCGCTGTACCAATATCCATCCCCCGGTATACTTGCATGGAATCCACAGACACTATTTCACCGCCTACACGTTCAGCCACTAACATTGCAACCTGGGATTTACCTACCGCCGTCGGGCCACCAATTAGTATACACGCGTCTAATATTGATTTCCTCGAATGCTGGGTCATTGGCTGACTTGCCTGTGTGCATTCCGGGCTCTAATGACAAAGACCACTACCCCAATCAAAAACAATGGGATACTTATCACCTGGGCAGGTGTTAGACCTAATAAATATTTGCTGGCTGGGTAATCACCTCGAAACATCTCTGTGCCAAACCGACACACGGAATAAATGAGGATGAACGCGCCCGTTACCTGCCCGTCGAATTCACGACGCCTGTAAAGCCACTCCAAAGAAAAAATATACAAGTAGTGCCCATCCAAATTCGTACAACTGCACAGGATGCACAGGGAATCCACCCGTAGCATGCCAATCCGGAAACCGGACAGCCCACGACAAATCACACGGCCTACCAAAACAACAACCGTTCAAAAAGCACCCAATCCTTCCCAAAGCGTATCCAATTGCAACCCCGGGCACGACTAAATCTGCTGTCTTCCAAACGGGTAAACGGCGCTTCCACACCAATGCTAGGCCAGCAATAACGCCGCCAATCACACCCCCATAAAACACTAGCCCCCCATGATTAATCATAAAAATTTCCCACAATGGAGCATCGGCAAAATACTCCTTCCAAAACAATATCACAAAAAATAAGGCGCGCCCCAGCTAACCCACCAATCACAATCCACGGAACTAATTCAGTGACATGATCCGGGTCAAACCCATGTCGACGTGCCCGTTGGACTGTGGTCAACCACCCCACCAATACACCAACCAACACCATTATCCCATACCAGTGAATGGTTAGTGACCCAATCTTTATGGCAACAGGATGCATAACCTTATCCAATCACCTGCTCGACTTCACCGTATAGTGTGAAGGTCCCCACTTCCTTAACCCGCACCAGCAAAAGCTGACCGATCAAGTCTTTTCCGCCTTCTAATACAACAATCTTGTTGCACCGAGTTCGGCCAGTGAGTCTCTCAGGGTTTTTCCAGCTAGGACCTTCTACCAATACCTCAACACGCTGTCCAAGAAGACGGCTATACCGTCGTTGGCCTATTTCATTCATTAGCTGGAGCAACTTCGCATGGCGTTCTTCTTTAACCTCGTCAGGGACTTGATCCGGCAAGGAAGCTGCTACGGTGCCAGGCCGCGGGGGAAAATTTGAATATAAAAGCCTGATCAAATTCGATCTCCTTACAAAAAGCGAAACCGTGTCCTCAAAATCAGCATCGGTCTCCCCCGGGAAACCAACAATTAAATCCGTAATTAAGCCTATGTCTGGTTTAACAGAACGCAACTTCCTCACAATTCGAATGAATTGACTTCGAGTGTAGCCGCGGCGCATCAAACGCAAAATCCGATCACTGCCGCTCTGCACAGGTATATGAGCACTTTCCATCAGCCTCGGCAAACGTGCATATGCCTCCACTAAGTCGTCTCCGTAACCACTGGGATGCGCCGCAGTAAACCTTATCCGTTCAATACCAGGAATCTGATGAATTGCCTCCAACAACTGCACAAATGGCGACTTGCCCTCCACAGGTGGGAACGCACCATGTCCATATCGATTCACCGCTTGCCCCAATAATGTGACTTCGCGCACACCATGATCAGCTAACCACCGACATTCAGCTAATATGTCTGCCATCTCACGGTACCGTTCCTTACCCCGCGTTGTAGGCACAACACAATATGTACACCGAAAGTTGCAGCCTTGCATGATGTTCACATACGCAGTCACGCGCCGGTGTCCACCCTCCTCCAAGATATGCTTGGTAAAATGTTTTGGTATCTGCTCCTCAAACTCCACATCCACCACTTTGTCCATAGCACCACTTAACAATCCATCCACATAATCCGGAATCCGATGCATCCTGTGTGTACCAACAACAAGCTGTATGCCCGGTACCATTTCGAAAAGCTTTGCACCATAATATTGCGCCATACATCCTAAAAACCCAAAAATGGCCCGCCTGCGAGCCGCACGTGCATCCCCTATCAAAACCTCCATCTTATGAATCGCTTTCAACTCCGCACTCTGCCTTACACTGCAAGTATTCAGCAGCACTACATTGGCCTCACTAGGCTCGTCAACCAATTGATGTCCACGCGCAATCAGCTCAGCCAGAACGGCCTCGCTGTCACGCTTATTCATCTGACACCCAAACGTGTGAATATAAATCTTCGCCATCTGTTTGGACAAAAAAGCAATCAGCCGCTTTACAACGCTTAAATATCACCCAATTCAAGAAAAATCGTAAAACTTTCGTTCACCACAAAAACGACCGTTGTTCTGCCAAAACTTTGGAATCTGAAAGCAGGCTTACACGCCATGCGCTTATTACACCTAGCTTCCTGTACTCTTCCGCACTAATTTTAAAGTAGCTCCATTGCCCCATGCCCAAAAAGCCCCTAGATTTAACGTGCTGGTCTATCATAATACTGACCGGCTGGTTCGATACTGATAAACCAATAACCTCTAATCGCAGCACGATTGGCTTTTTAATGGTTTGTCGGACCCGCCATTGCACGGCAAATTGCATTCCCCCAACCTCACCTGGATTCTTCCGTAAATTGGCTTGATACACGTCCCTGTCCAACAACCCAGGCAAACGCGAATTTTGGCCTGCCTTATCTAGTAGTTGGGGCAACACCTTCAATATCCGTGCCTGGTCGCCAGCCAATGCACCTGCACACAAACACAATGCCACTGCCATTGTGGCCAAAGGAATCCGCATATGCAAATTCTGCACCCATTTAAACCTAATCACAACACCGGATTTTCCCAACCAATCTAACTAAGCCTAGGATTCCTTTTCCTGACTATTTTTTCTACGCGTCGATCCGGGCTCCCAACAACCTACATCCCAAGCAGTAGGATCATCCAGCGGTTCTAGGTGAGTAAACACAATGCTCCCTGGAACCGACTGGTGAATTTGGGTTTCCAACTCCTCTAGTAAGTCATGCCCCTGCTTGACTGTCCACTCCCCAGGAACAAGCACGTGAAATGAAATAAATTTTGACTGGCCAGCCTGACGCGTTTGCAACAGGTGAAACCTGATGCCCTGGGACTCGTAGCGCGAAAAAATCTCCCTGATCTTACTTTGGTCTTCTGAAGAGATGGCCTTGTCCATCAAACCGCCCACTGTCCGCCCTAAGATCTGCCAAGCCGTGCGTAAAATATTCGCTGCTACTAACAATGCCACGATTGGATCTAGTCGAGTCCAACCTGTTATCCATACCCCTGCAACTCCTATAATAACAGCCAAAGAAGTCCAAACATCTGTTAAAAGATGATGGGCATTTGCTTCGAGGGCAATTGAGCCATACCGTCGTCCTACCCTACGCAGAATCACTGCTGTGGCCAGGTTTATACATGAAGCAAGCACTGCGTACCAAGATCCCGACATCAAGTCGATGCAAGGGTGCCGGGAAAATTAACCTATAGACGGCTGGAATACCCACTGCAATCCCGGCAATCAAAATCAGTACCCCTTCTAGGCCACTCGAAAAATATTCCGCCTTAGTATGTCCGAATGTGTGTCCTTCATCGGGGGGGCGGGAAGCCACTGCTAACATTGCAAGCGCCATAATTGCACCCACTAGATTTACAATCGACTCCAAGGCATCTGAGAACAACCCCACTGAGTTTGTTAGTAAAAAAGCGATCGTCTTTAACGTAATTGTAACAACAGCAGCTCCAATCGATAGCCACGCATATCGACTCAAACTATTTGGAGGGGCGGTCATCCTATCCACTCATTCAATCGAATAAATGAACAAGCCATCCCTGAGCTTTGGTTCAAACCACGTGCTTTTCGGGGGCATAATTAACCCCGCGTCTGCGATAGCCATGATGTCAGATGTAGACACAGGATACAAAGAAAACCCGCACACATATCGCCCAACATCCACCAAAGCCTGAACCTTTTGTGCACTTGCTGGCCCTCCAATAAAACTAATTCGCGGATCAGTACGTGGATCTGTTATTCCTAAAACCGGCTTTAACACATGTTCCTGCAACAGCGCCACATCCAAAGCCTCATGCGGCTTCCGCCCCTGAATAACCTCAGGCTTTATGTCCAAGCAATACCATTTCCCTCCAACTGTACATCATTATTTGTATGCTTTCGGACGGGGCTCACATGCAACTCCTGGCGTCACTTCAGCAAAATAACCCAGCCGAGCAAAAAACTCGGCCTGTGTCAGACCATTTAAATCTCTGACCACTCGGTTGTAGGGATAAATCTTTAGTTGATCTGCGGGGAAAAACACACCCAAAAACCAACCGGAACCCGCCAGCTCCTCCCCATTCCCTATAAACACGCACCGCAGCTGCAGTTCTATGATGCCCATCAGCAATATAAACCGCGTCCATCCGCTGAAATATCCGAACGATTTCGCGGATTGTCTCTGGCTGCCCAATGGTCCACACCGTATGGCGAACACCATCGTCAGTGATAAAGTCGACGTCTGGCCAATTACGAGTCCATTCATCTACAATACCTTGTAAAGTGTCCTACCGGCCGATGGAATAAATAAGCCGGGCCTGTTTGTGCCTTTAACGCCTCAATATGACGCGCGTCTGTCTCGTTCATATTCCGGCCGTGTCTGCTCATGCTTTTTTATTGCCCCGTTAATGTAATCTTCACATGAGGCAACTGCTACAATGCCCGTCTGCGAATGTTGATTTACTTGCAACCGGTAAAGATACAAATACTCCCCCACATCGGGCACCAATAACCCTTCCTCCAAAAAACGCCCAAAATTCTCTGCCCCTTTTCGGTACACGTCGTCAGCGAACCGATCTACATCCTGCGGCAAATCCACCTCCGGCTTCGAAATGTGAAAAAAACTACACCGGGTTAGATCTAGCAATCCGACGAGCTTCCTCAGTGGTTACCACATCATAAGGTAACTCGCAGATCTTGTGCGCAAGATCATCCCGAGCCCTCAACGCTCTAAATGGCTTAATATTTGGCATCTTACGCAAATGTGGTGCACCAAAACTTGGGCAAAAATAAAACGTCCTTTTCCCAATTTCAACCAGCGTTTAACCCACTCAACACCTGACCAAGAAAAACCCGATCCGGCTCAAATTTAACCCCGGGGGCCGCACAAATCTACCTCCACAGTATTGAAACCACCCCTCAACCAGTGGTTAATTAAAAGTACGCATGGATGTTCCAGAACACATCCGGAAAAAACTCTCTGAACTGCCACACAAACCCGGAGTTTACCTAATGAAAGACAAATTTGGCCGGGTGATTTATGTGGGTAAAGCACGTGACCTGCGTCGACGGGTGAGTCAGTACTTCCAACCTTCCAGGCGCTGGAGTTGGGACTTGAAATTCCGTGCATTGGTTGAAGCAATCCACGATTTCGACTTCCACGTGGTAAAAACTGAGACGGAAGCCCTACTCCTGGAAGGCAAACTCATTAAAGAACTTAAACCTAGATACAACATCAGTTTCCGTGACGATAAAAGGTTCCTTCTGGTAAAGGTAAATCTAAACGACCCGATTCCTAACTTCGTGCTAACCCGAATTCGCAAGGACGATGGAGCACGGTACTTCGGCCCATTCGCAAGTTCAGCCGCCATTCGCAATACCCTCACACTAATGCGCCGTTTGTTCAACCTCCGCGGATGTAAAGCTTACACACCAGGCCCTACAGAGTATAAACACTGCCTCTATGCACACCTTCGATATTGCACAGCACCATGCATAGGCAACGTGACACGTGAACAATACATGCAACAAGTACTGGCCGCTTGCGAGTTTCTAGAGGGCAAATGCCAAAGAACTAAAAAAACAGCTCGAGGAAGAAATGTGGAAAGCCGCTCAAGCCCAGCAATACGAGCGCGCCGCCCAGCTCCGAGATATGATTGCAGGCCTCGAACTGACTACCAGAAAAGAAGAAAAATTCGAGCGCACTCCCCTACTCGCTACCCATCTTTCGGTCGTCTGAAGATGAGCTCAAAGAATTACAGAAACTGGTAGGTCTGAATCGCCCACCCGAACGCATTGAAGCATTCGATATTTCTAACATTGGAGGCACGTTAACCGTAGCATCTATGGTAGCATTCAAAAATGGCCGTCCTGATCGCGCCAACTACCGCCGGTACAAAATCAAATCTGTGACTGGCCCAGACGACTTTACTGCAATTGCAGAGGTCGTCCACCGACGCTATTCACGGCTTTTGCAAGAGATGGGCATTCTCAGAACAGATACCACTCCTATAGAGACCGAAGACCAGGAGAAAGCTATACCTGAAGAACTGCAAAAACTAATCAATGAAACCGCTGCTAGATTTAAACGCGGTATCAAGACCCGCTTAACCTCCTCTGCTAATTCAACCCAAAAAGAAAATATCCTGCCAGATCTAATACTTATCGACGGGGGCAAAGGACAACTCAATGCTGCCCGAGAAGAACTTAGAAAACTCGGATTAGATCACATACCCGTCATAGCCCTTGCTAAGGAATTCGAGGAAATATATCTACCCAATCAAAATTACCCAGTGCGACTACCACATGACAACCCAGCGTTACATCTTATACAACGGATTAGAGACGAGGCTCACCGGGTAGCTCACACCTACAACGCCCAACTCAGACTGAAAAAAATAACTGAAAGCATTTTGGACGAGTTCCCAGGCATTGGAGAAAAACGCAAACAAGCACTTCTACGCAAATTCGGTTCTGTACACCGCCTAGCCCACGCCTCAGTAGAAGAGATTGCTGCTGTGCCAGGTATTAGCGTAAAATTTGCAACTGAACTAAAACAATTCCTCGAAGCCCGATTCCTTCGCGAAACACACGCAACCGCCTCTGAACAATCTGGCCCCCTGATTAACTAATCCCCAACCAGTCAAACCCCAAAACTTCTACAACGCACACTTGGGACTCACACTTCAAACGGCGGCTCCCTCTTTATAGATTCCAACAGTAAACGCACATTTTGTTCTTGGTCTTGAGTACCCCTAATTACAAGCCACACTGCACCTTCTGCACCACCTACACCCCCACCTGCCACCAAGTGAGCTTCAGCTCCAGTAAGAACCTTGATCGCCTCTAATTCAGTAAATACCTCCCCAGGCAATGGACACAAACGTAACCCCTCCCCTTGCGGGTCGTTCATAAGGGCAGCTATTTCCGAAATTCTGCCACTTACTCGCTTTTCAAGTCCTACCGGTATAATTACCCGAACGCGTCTTCCAATCGCGGCTTGGATTACTGCCATGGTGGTACCACCTTTCGGATGAGCAATCAATACACCCGCTTCCCGAGTACCCAAGTCGACTGCGTTCGCGCCTTTCAAAATCAAATCACCTCCTTTTAACTCATCCGCCACATCGAAAAGCGTCTTCCCTTTCAACCAATAGCCCTGCCGAATTACCACGTCTCCAATAAACGACTGTTCAGTAAGCACTGGTGCCCCCGGATGAGGTTGTCTGACAGGTGGCAAAGTAACACCCCTAAAAAATCGAGCACGATCGAACTCGGCGCTTTGTCCAATTGATCCAAGGAGTTCCTCTGCCACATACGCGTTGGTGGTGCCAGCAACAATGACTACCGTGCCAGAGGTGAGCGTGCGCCTGATCTCAGAATGATGCGCAAGGGCGCGAGCAATCAACCGTTTGCCTGCAGCTGGAGTTAACACCGCCTGAATCATGTCATCAAAATAACATCCGCACCAGGTCCCGTCCTCAAAAATCTTCACCAATAACGATATCCTGAAGAATGCCAATAAACTCTTCTACCACACCCTAACCTCTTACTTTATCCCGACTGGTAGATCCACTAATTCTCCGCGGAGTGTAATCCNCCCACTCCAGCAGTAAATCGAATGTTTGATTGGACCGGTTTCTGTGACAAAAGCTTTGTACAATTCCAAGTGCACGCCCCACAATGCACACACTTGTCGCGGTCAAATACAGGTACCCCGTCTGGTCCGGGCATCAACGCCTGTCCACTACATGCTTCAATGCACGTTTTCTCTTCGCAAACTTTGCAAAGCGCTGGGTCTGTCACCACCACATGATCCGCATAGCCAGGAGCCGCTTGAACTTTCCCTCCCAACAACAAGACATCCTGATGCGACACTAATAGTTGACCATCAAATAATATCGAGGGCCATCCAACACGATCCATTATTGCGTTATGCAACGGCACTCCACGCGCAGCGCACTCCCCCTTTATTTGCTCGATCTCCTTAGGCGAAAGCTTCCCAGCGTAATACTTAGTGAGGGGGTCGACTCCAGTACCTTTCTCAAAGAAAGGTTTCAATGACAATTTACCTCGTGTAAACCCAGCTAAAGCCATCCCTATTAAGCCCCATATAAACCCCTTTTGAAAACCTGCACGCGCGTTCTTAGCAACCAACGCCTCTTTCTCAACCCAACTCTGCCGTCTACGTAACACATACGCTTTCTCCAGATTCTCGCGAGTGAATGGCTTACCCTGCTCCAATAAATCAACTACAGCCTCCGCTAACATAACTCCGCTAGCCCACGCTTCATCTACTCCAGAATTTGTTAGGACATTTGTAGTTCCACTGTTCTCTCCAATCCGCGCATATCCATCACCGACCAAAAATGGTTCTGCATGTTTGCCTGATTCATTAATTGATTTTGCGCCCCAAGACCGTAGTCGACTCCCCTTCAAATATCGCCACAGGTACGGATGCAAAACCCAATGTTGCAAATAACGATACGCGGTGCGCACAGGGGATCTAAACCACGAAGGAACAAAAATGCCAAGAGATGCTATTCGGTCGGGGTATACATACATAAACCCAAATATCCCCGGCTCAGGAAATCCTAAAGTATGAATGACAGTACCCGGCTTAAGCGGTGTGTCTTGAGGTAATTCGACCACAAATTTCATCCCTATCGCCCATTCTGTGTTGTGGTAATTCTCAGGCACACCGAACTCACGATCCAGTTGCGCACTCACAGGCCCAAATGGACCGTCACCCACAACTACTAATTCGGCTCGCACGTCCATACCAGGCGTGTACGCTTCAGTTGGTTCCCCTTTCTTGGTCACTCCCTGATCAACCAACCGAACTCCTCGCACTGCTTTCCCCTCTGTAATCACAGCAGACACTGGGGGTAGATGGGCCATATTTGGATCGCGCCTGTCGACATTATCTGGCTGCCAACCCATTGCAAAAACTGGCCCAATGAAAATACTACACCACCATGCTTACGCAAAAACGGGGGAATCCACGGCAACTCAAAGCCGTACTCTCGATAAGGTAAGCACCACCCAAACAAGCGAATCAATCGGTCCACAAACCTAAGCGTAAACGGCCGGTTGCTTGCACCTATGGGATCAAGCAGATACACAACTTTCTCCAAAGTTACAGGAGCCAGTGTGGGTATCCCTGCCTTCTCTAACTCTGGAAAGCTCTCCCGTAAAGCACGTGCCCGAGTCACCACCCCTGAGACCCCAAAACAAAGATCATCCGCGCGCTCGTAACACACTACCTGTAACGGCATGCCAGGGCATACCCTACTCTCAAATTTCGGGGTACCATCACTACCCACAAGATGCCTGGATAGCGTTGTTAAAAACCCCGCTGTGGCTGGTCCAAAACCCACACAAACAATGTCAACATCTATCCGCGGCCGTTCTGGATTCGACTGCATCACTTCGCTCATGGAAATGCAAGGTTACGATAGATTGTTAGCCTTGAGCTGGATAATCCAGGGCTTCCCGCGTGGTAACGTTACAAATGGCAGCAATTGCACGGTCACGGGCCATCCGACAACCAGCCATCCCGCAATCCGTCTCCGCGCGTAATTGGAAAAATTCTCGCAATGACTCCCGGGCCGCCGCAGCATCTTTCATCCAACCACAAACAAGCTCGGTGCAAATCCGGCCAACTTCCCCAGCAGCCCGAGCCGCCTGGATCGCGCATAAATCCGAGTAAAACGCTACGTAGTTAGGTAGTTGCTCTTCCAACGCGGGGTTCTCTACACCGCGTTCTGCTAGCCGCACAACGTCCTTCGTAAATTCATACGATGCTAATACCCAACATAATGCGTCCGCCATAGGAAAACTCACGCTCTGGCGGTTCTTGTGGTAAAGCTTATTACCCACACTGTCTGTGTGTGTCTGCAACCAATTAAGTGTCCACATCCAAAGCTCAATCGTTGACGCAACCAACCCTGCATTCAACTGTGGATATTTATTCGCGAGATCTCTGAGTTCTTGTACACGCGCTTTTAACAATGTAAGGAAAAGCTCGTTGGTCATTGTGATCGATAACTGAAGGCGTTGGACAGCTTCCGGCCCTTCATACGTCGCTTCGAGCTGGGCATCCATCCATTTTTGTGGTAGGAATCCTGGGCAATCTTCGGTGATTCCATAGCCGCCCATTAAGCTCACTGCCTCCCGCATCATCGTGGCTCCATACCCGGTATTCCACAGTTTACAAGCAGGGCAATACACATTAGCAAGCGCATCCAAAATAACGTACTTCAAAAGAATATCGTCGGCTCCCAAAACATCGGCTCCCGGAGAAGAATTGCAAATTTGGATTGCCTCTTGCTGTTTTTTAATGAGCTCCTTGAATGCCGCTCGACCAGTAAGNCCACGAGACGCCAATAGCTCATCCTTTTGGCGCTCCAAGGGATCCAACTGATCAAACATGCGCGCCGCCGCAAAGCCGAGCGAGGCAGCCGCCTCCCCAGTAATCCAAACATCCAGCAACCGGCTCGGCACGTCTTCTTTCTGCAGTAGACCCAGATCGTACCGGGGCGTACCTGGGGTACTGTCCCCACCACGGAAACGTCTGCGAGCGTACATCAATACCGGCTCAATCGCCGAAAGCAACTTGGCTGCGGTCATTACTCCCACCGTTACACGCGTACGCTTGAACACTGCTTCAATGACCTCACTGTGCGAATAGTTTGGCACGATCACCCCATCCTTCACAGTGTACCCGCCAATAATACGACTGGCTGGTACACGAACATTAATGATTGGATCCCGAGTGGAAGATAACTGGTGTACCAGCTTCTTTGTGACCGACCCACGATCAAATACACCAGGATCAGTGTCATGCACAATTATCATGCAGCTACCTTTAATCCGGGGATCGTCCGACTGAACCGCCACGGCTACCACGTTCGCATAATCCATGTTAGTAATAAATCGCCCGCGTTTTTCCACCTGTAGAATCGGTTCCTGGCCTTCCACCCACTCGGCCACCCGCACACGACCCGACACAATTCCTGTGTCCACCCCAACGAATGGAATTGGCTCGGTTAATGCAAAGGCGTAACGCCACGGCGCCTGACCAGGCTTTGGCACGGCATGGCTTAAGTAAAAATGCCGTTGTTCAGGCGTCCCCTTCTCATGGATGGGTGCCAAACCTAAATTGTTCGCTAAACTAGCAGTGGCCGCACCCGCGTCTACCCAACACAATTCAAACGCAATAAGTGCCAACGCCAAGTTTTTCGGACCCTCAATATACCCACCCTCCGCCGGGTCCATAAACGAGGCTGTGATACCCGCTTCATCAAAATGTTCTAGCAGTTTAGCCTTGATGGGTGTCCATTCATGGGTATTTCGCGCCCCCATCGCCACCGCACGCGCCACGGGACCTCGCGCTACGGCACGAGCCGATTGTACTAACATCTGTAAATCATACCGATCGGCAAATCCCCACATGATTTGCCTGACTTCATCTCCAGGCAATGCATCAATCTTGTATCGCAGTTCCATATCTCCGTATTGGCTCAACACAATTAACTAACCTGCCTTTAGTCAAAATCCAGGTTCACCTATACCCGTTTCCGCCAACCACAAGCAAGCTAATGTTTATTGACCAAATCCACGACCCATAAAAACTGTAAGGGGACAAATGGAAAATCTTCGGTACCGGCGTCTAACTCATCCCAAATTATTTACTACACTTGGAAGCGAACTTTACATACCCATCCAGCCACCTCCTTGGGATCTCCAACCTGCCTTTGAATGATTTGACATTTAAATAATCCCCCATCTGCAGCCCCAATTCGCCAAAACAGCCTCATAAACCCCCAGTAATACTTTTCCTCATCATCATTTCCCCTCTCTTAAAAGCTTCCACTAAGCAATACTGCAAGTGACCATCGCTGCTTGCCTTCCTCCCCGACAAATATTAATTAACCCGAACTAAATCTTCGGGAATCATGGCCAAGCGAACCCTCAAGCGCGAAAAGACACAACTCTCAATTCGGCACGCAAAAAGATGAGATGGAAGGCAAATTGCGTGGTGTTACATACAGACTGCAGCCATGATCCTCAGAAAGAGCATGAGCAAAGTAAAACTGCTAATAACAATCGCCGCGACTGCAAATGCTCGGTACCTCCCCAGCACGAGACCTAAAATTCCTAAAATTAGCGCTAAAACCGGTGCGACTAGCATTAGCAACCCGCCAAGGGCTGCACTAGGGGTCCCTCAACCAGGGGGCGCTACCAGAAAGAGCACCTCGGTAGCAGGCGCCACAAGGGAAAGCACAAACCCTATAATACCGACCGCCGAACCACGTTTTTCCGGAGGTTTCACAACAGGTGGCTCTTGGAGCTCGCAATTCATTTTTTACCTGGCGTAATATACAGCAACAACTTTCCTCCGCAATACCCATCCTCTTAAAGTACGGCTCACCTAATCCAAACCACGCCTATGGCAATATGCCAACACAAAAAGAACCTTTTGGTGGGTTTACTATTCGGAAAACTCTGCTACGTTTTTGTAAATCCTGACGATGGGCGTCGACGGGTTACAAACTAAGTTTACCTGCACTGATGGGGTTGGGAACGTGTTTCTTCCAGACCCTTGGCAGTTGGAAGCTGTTTCTGCACTCCGGGCCGGAAAAGATGTTGTGGTTCAAGCCCCCACAGGTGCAGGGAAAACACTAATATTCGAGTTGTGGTCAGACTTCGGCAAAAACAAGGGCCAGGCTGTTTATACTGTACCTACTCGCGCGCTAGCAAACGATAAACTTGCCGAATGGCGAAGGGCTGGCTGGAACGTTGGGATATCCACGGGTGATCTTTCAGATAACCTTGAGGCACCAGTGTTAGTGGCTACCCTTGAGACACAAAAAAACCGAATTAGTTCGGGGTGAAGGTCCCAAGTTATTGGTAATTGACGAATATCAGATGATTGCTGACCCAGATCGCGGGTTGAATTACGAGATAGTGATAGCTTTAGCACCACCCCATACCCAGCTACTTCTGCTTAGCGGAAGCGTTTCTAACCCAGAAGATGTTGTCCGATGGCTCCGCCGAATCGGACGAGATGCAGTTCTGATTAAACACGAAGAAAGACCGGTGCCCCTTGAAGAAGTCGACGTCGACAACCTCAAAATTCATATACCAAATCATATTCGGGGTTATTGGCCTCGGTTTGTTGCCAAGGCACTGGCTGCCGACCTGGGACCAATTCTCATTTTTGCCCCTCGCCGACAAGAAGCCGAAAAACTCGCAGAAGAAATCGCCAGAGAGCTCCCCAATCCACAACCGCTCCAACTAACCAATGAACAACGCGCACTTGTGGGAAAACACTTAGCTGAGCTGCTTCGCGCCAGGGTCGCATATCATCATAGCGGACTAAGCTACGGAGCCCGGGCAGGGGTAATTGAACCCTTAGCAAAGGCGGGACAATTGCGCGTGGTAGTGGCTACAATGGGCCTAGCTGCAGGAATTAACTTTTCACTGCGGAGTGTGGCGCTCGCAGGTGTCTCTTACAAGCGCGACGGGATCGAACAACCACTCAGGCCAGACGAGATACTGCAAATGTTTGGCCGAGCAGGTAGACGAGGCCTCGATGATACCGGCTACATACTCGTTAGTAGAACTGGGTTGAGACTTTACCATGCCCAGCCAGGGTATTTAACCCGAAGTGGCATGGTAGACTGGGCCGCCTTACTGAGTATAATGCATATGGCCGCAATGGAGGGCCGTGATCCACTTGCAGAAGCTGCCCGAGCCCAGAAACGATTGTTCGCAACAAAACCAGTGCCACTGGGTATTGAACACGTATTAAAGAATCCGAATACACCTTGTGGATTGAAAACAGATGCCGAACGCGCACGCTTGGCCAGGAAACGCGTTCGCCAATTCCTTAATAGTCGCGGCGAATGGGAGGATTGGGGAACCATCCAAGAGCTGCCAACTAAAACAAGTCTATGTCCACAGATCCTTTATAGGATCACCCGCAGAAACAGCTAATCCTGGAAGTGCATCGCCAGATTCTACTACACAGCTTGTGCCAGCTTTAACTGTACCGGATGCCCTCGAAAAAAATACGGGTCAGGCACCTTGTGCGTAGTAGGTTACGACCCCCCCGGCAATCCTATTTACGGCCGGGAGGTGACAGCCGCTGAGAAATTAGCGGACGGGCGCCTGTCACTGGCACGATGGGTTCGCCGCCTAACAAATTGGCGTGTTCGCCTCGCTGACCGACAAATATGGGAACAAACGCTTGTGCCGTTACTCACGCACAGACTTGCTGAACAAAAAACACCTGTAAAACAATTCGTAGAACGAGACCACAGAATATTGGCGCAGATTGACCTTTCAGAAATAAAAGTGCGAGTGCCAGTGGATTCTTATGGAGTAGGCATCCTCAAGCCAATCGAGCGAGCTGTTATACCTACCGCTTGCCTAAATTGCACGCACTTCCAAGAATGCCGACAATTGCCCACTACCGCTGGGACTGTATTGCTTTGGCGCCGCCTAGGTTTAACCGACGAACATGGGGTACCAACCCGCCGTGGCTTGATTGTGAGCTTCTTTCCCCATGGCCAAGGCCTTGCTATTGCGGCTGCATTAGAGGCCGAAGATTACCCCCTGGAAGAACTAATCTATGACCTAGCCAACCTCGACGCCGGCATTAGGTTTGCAGGCGAGGATGATCGATGGAGCGGTAGACTTGTCCGGGTCTGCCGAGCCACTTACGGATACCAAACCATTCCAGGATACCTCGAAAATGGCGCCCCACCCAATTATGGCGCAGGCGCCGAAAAAATAGTCGCTTCAATCCACCGCGATCCAGATAGCAAGATGGACTGGGTCACCGAACAGATCGGGGTAGGCGACATCGATCGATTAATCATCGAGTGGCGAAGTTTACTGAGACAGATCATGCATGCGCCTGAGTTAGACTGGGGTCGCTGGCAAGACCTGAAAGCCTTGGCGCGGATAACACTTCACGAAACTCACTCCCCAACTCTCACAGATCTACCCGAATTAGCACCACATCAAAAAAGGCGAATTAGCCATCGCTTGATTTTTAAAAAATCTTAACCCACCCGATTTCAGACCAGGGCTTAATGCCTTCGATGCGGGGGCTTCCCTGAGCGATCTCGGTGTCCATGTTGAGGAGGGTGATGCGAGTGGGAAGGAGCCGTTGGCTTATGATGGGTTGACTGCGCAGATGAAGCTGAAGCAATAGAAGTCGTCCCTGCCATCTCCTTGTCCCGCTCGGCCATTGCCTGCTTCCGGGAAAGTCGTACCCTCCCCTGCTCATCTACTCCAACACATTTCACCCAGATCTCGTCGCCTACCTTGACGATGTCCTGGGGGTTTTTGACCCGGAAATTAGCCAGTTCGCTGACATGCACAAGACCGTCTTTGCCAGGCAACACCTCCACAAACGCACCAAAATCCTTCACGCTCACCACCCGCCCCTTATAGATTTTGCCGACCTCTATTTCTTCGGTGTAAGCGGCAATGGCTTTCTTTGCTATTTCGAGGCCTTCAACAGTAGTTGAGTAAATCCGGACAGTGCCGTCAGGGTCAATGTCAATCTCACACCCTGATTCATCTACAATTTTCTTAATGTTTTTGCCGCCAGGACCAATCAACAACCCGATCTTCTCTGGGTCTATCTTCAGCGTTTCTAGACGGGGGGGCGATACTTACTAAGACTCAGGCCTAGGTGCAGGTAAGACCTTCTTCATTTCTTCCAAAACGTACAACCGTGCTGCTTTTTGCCCGTTCCAATGCCTCAGCTATTATCTTAATCGGAATGCCCGGAAGCTTCAGATCCAGTTGGAAACCAGTAATACCTACCTCCGTACCCGCAATCTTACAATCCATGTCCCCATACGCGTCCTCCCATCCGATTATATCGGTCAATAACTTATAACGAGCCAGAGCCCCGTCCACTCCATACTCTGTACATAACCCAATACTAATCCCAGCTACGGGACGCTTGATCGGTATACCCGCGTCCATCAGTGCCAACGAACCACCACAAACCGCCGCCATTGAAGTCGAACCATTCGATTCCGTGACCTCGCATGTGATGCGAATGGTGTACGGGTACGGGTCAGGTAAAACAGATTGAAGTGATCGTTCCGCTAGAGCTCCATGGCCAATCTCCCGACGACCTGGTCCGGTGATTCGTCCCGTTTCCCCAACAGAAAAGTTCGGGAAATTGTAATGATGGAGGAATCGTTTCTCCGTCTCACCACCAGTGTAGGCATCAAACTCCTGTATGTCTTGCTCCGTACCCAAAGTAGCCAAACTAATTACTTGCGTTTCGCCACGGGTGAAGATTGCCGAACCATGCGACCGAGGAAATATTCCAACCTCACACCAAATAGGTCGAATCTGATCCAATCCCCGTCCATCCAATCGAATGCCCTCTTCAAGTATAAGCCTTCGAACCTCACCCCGGATGATCTGGTAGAAAACCTCCTTCAATACCAATTCAGTTACTACATCAGGAGTAAATTTTTCAATCAACGCNGGGGTAACTCGCTCAATCAGTTCACGTACCGCAGCTTCCCGAGCAAGTTTGGTAGGAATTAACAGAGCTTCCCGTAACTGAGGCCCTAACAACGACCTGGCTTCAGCTACCACCTCGTCAGGCAAAACGACTGGAGTAACAGCCCTCTTCGCCTTCCCTACCTTTTCAGCCAATTGCTTTTGCGCAGCTAATAGGGGTTGGCATCCTTGATGAGCATACTCCATCGCTGCGATTAAATCTGCCTCAGAAATCTCTTTTGCTGCCCCCTCAAACATTATTAGGTGTTCATGGTTGCCCACATACACAAGATCCAAATCACTCTCCTCTAATTGAGAATGTGTGGGGTTGATCACAAACTGACCGTTTATCCTACCGATCCTGACTGCAGCAATCGGCCCATTCCACGGGATATCACTTATTAGCAGCGCCGCTGATGCACCGTTTACCGCAAGAATATCAGGGTCATTCTCCCCATCCGCACTCAGAACTATTGCCTGCACTTGGACCTCGTTATACCATCCCTTCGGAAAAAGCGGCCGAATAGGGCGATCTATCATCCGGGAAGTAAGGATTTCCTTCTCACTAGGCCTCCCTTCCCGCTTAAAATAACCCCCTGGAAACCGCCCAGCTGCTGCTGCCTTCTCTCGATAGTCTACAGTAAGAGGCAAAAAATCCACATCTTCACTGGGCTTATCTGCGCCAACTGCAGTTACTAGCACAATCGTTTCACCCAGTTGAACCGTAACAGCCCCGTCTGCCTGCCTAGCAATTTTGCCAGTTTCAAATAAAATGTCTTTTTCGCCTACCTTGGCGACACTTCGTATTGCCATATACATAACAACAGCTCATCCCCCCGCTGTGCCGAGAAACTTCAGTGAATCCCCAACCTCCAATGATTCGGGACTCAATGAAATTGCTCTGGCGCAGCGGAGGAACTCGTTGAGTGTTAATTACCTTTCTGTAAAGGAGGGCTTCTCCCTCCCAGTTGTTTTTACTTTTTTGCTGGTCCAACCAGAAACCAGCTACCTTACTTATCGCCGGAGGTTCAGCTTCTCTACTACCTCAGCATAACGCTTTGCGTCATGCGCACGTAAGTAGTCCAATAGTCTACGCCTCCGGCTAACCAGCATCAGCAACCCCCGCCGGGATGCATAGTCTTTACGATGCTGTTGTAAATGCTGAGTTATATGATTAATGCGTTCTGTCAGGAGCGCAATTTGCACCGGGGCCGACCCAGTATCGCGCTCATGCAATCTGAACTGCGCAATTATCTTTGACTTGTCAATTCCTGCTGTCATTACCACGTGTTCACTTTCCGCGCCAAAATTTAGTCTAACAACAAGCACATGTAAAGGGTTTTCCCCCTCACACTCACAAATCCAGCTCTTCTAATTACGGTATTCGATTTNCCCCGTCAACCAAAAGAAACTCACTTACCCTAATAAGGCCATTCCAAAGCAAATCCAGCCTGTGACATTCTCTGGGCGTCTACGTCCCAAACCTTAAATTGGCACCCAAATGAATGTTCCCGAAACACCCTCGTATTTCCCCATTTCTATCTGTGCCAAGCTTAGTGGCCATGAAAACTACTAGCTTACCAATGCTGTAACACCAAGGTATGACAATGAAATGAACGCATGCCAAGAGCTGAGTTTATGTGCCAGAGGTAACCACATTCGTGAAGGTACGGACTATCAGATACAGATACCCAATCATACTTTGTCGTAGCTGTTACGTTAACGTAGCGGACCCTGGAGTTTTGGACAGATCCCCACACTTCTATTCATAGAATCTGAAATAACCTAGTTCACCAGACTAAGCACCAGGGTCAGCTCTACCCTTTCCAACCCACCACGCCGATGTCCTCCTACCACAACAAATATCACGCTTCTCACCAAAGATTAATCGTACCAACCCAACGCCCAGCTCCGACTTCTGCTATCCACGCTCCCACAAGCGCGNCTACATTGCTTTCCCAAACTCCCACCTCGCCAATTGTCAGAGGCATTTCGCTTTACCACCGAAACAAACCAGGCTCTGCTTTCCCAATAGCGTGGAAATCCCATTACTAACTCGAACACTGGGAGCATCCACCCTTTTTCTCTCACCAGGACCAATCCCGCAAAGTGGTTAAACCACCAATTAACCCTTGGAATCTCATTTATTGCTCCTATTATTGCAACGCCTAGGTTAGTTAAGCACTGGAACTGCAAACTCACCACACAAGCAAAAAATTCTCGTCGTTTTCCTTGCCCATATCTCAAGCACAAAAAAAAGGTCTTACATTAAAAACGGCTCTTAGTATGAAGTTGTTGCCTTGTGTCTCGAAAAGCGACCTCGTCGAATCATACTGCGAATACAAGAGCAATCCAAAAAGTTTGAACGCGTTATGCGTATAGAGAAATTCATCCCAAAGCAATGGGCACGACTGCCCCCTCCCCACTGGTAATTTTGCAATCCTAAAATTGCTATTTTGGGTTTACCCTTTGTCATGCTTGACAACCAAAACCCCGGACAAATAATTGAGTCATGAAGCCCAGGGGTATCAGAAGGTGGGTAGTTACAATTGCTATCATATCATCCTTCTCTTGCTTCTCGGCTGTGGGAGGTTGGAGAGAAGACATTGGATTGACAGACCTGTTAAACTATCTCGGAAGTTCCGCCCCAAATGGCACCGGAATTCATGTTAGCCAAATCGAAGCGCCAATAGGCACAAACTATGTGCCCAATTCCAACGATCCCGAGCTCGCAGAGAAAACCTTCATTTTAAAGTCCGGGCCATCAGAAGCTTCATGGCATGCAACAACAGTCGCAAAAAACTTCTATGGTACAGCTACAGGAGTAGCTCCAGGAATAAATACTATCAGCTGTTATGAGGCAGGAAATTACTTAGGCTCTGGATTTCTTAACACCGGTAACTCGTCCGCGCCACCTGCAATAGAAACAAACCGTATCCAAAACCATAGTTGGGTAGGCGAATCCAGTTATGCACAAGAAGCCGTACGGCGATTCGATTACGCCATCTCGAGGGATGGATTTATTGGGGTTGTAGGACTCAATAATTATGCCACTAACCCGGTACCGGGCCTTATGGCCCACACATATAATGGAATTACCGTCGGCCAATCATCTGGAGATCATAGCCGAGGTGGAACGACCTTCGATGGAGTGGGACGCATCAAGCCGGATTTAGTTAGCCCCTCTGCCTACGGTGGGGTAAGCCACTCAGTAGCTGTTGTTTCAGGTGCTGCAGCGCTTATGCTTCAAACGGCCACAGCCAACCCAGCGTTATCGAATGCACAAAAACCAGAAGTGATAAAAACCATTCTAATGGCCGGCGCAACTAAACAAGAATTCCCTTCTTGGAGTAGGACCCATACATCCCCATTGGATCCCGTTTACGGCGCGGGCGAACTCAACGTGTACAACAGTTACTTAATCCTTACTGCTGGCGAACAAACTGCCAGCCCCAATTCAATGGTTTCCACAACTGGGTGGGACTATAACTCAATAGGTAACAATCCTGTAGTTTACTTTTTCGAGATCCAGGAGGGGTATGTCCTCAACGACTTCTCAGTGGTCCTAACGTGGCAACGGAATGTATACGATGCCCAACCGGGGCCGCAATACAACTTCCAGTACACCGTGGCGAACATGTCTTTGCACCTTTACACAGCGATTAATTACCAATTGGATTCGGAAATCGACTGGAGCGATAGCCCCGTAGATAATGTGGAACATATATACGCCACGCAACTAACCCCAGGCCAGTACGCATTAGTAATCAGGAGTGATACCGCAAACCAACCGTATGGAATCGCATGGCAGGGGTGGCTAGTTCCTGAACCTAATTATGTTTTCTTAGGGACTTTAGCTATCGCTTTTGCAATCTTCGCCACCAGAACCAAATAGTCATTCCACGTTACCACCAGAGCAGGGTAGTGCCTTGAATTTCTACCAACGCTCAGTCACCGAAGACTCATTGTTTGTGGACTCTCCAGGCACCATTGGGACGAAACGCACCGGTAACACTTCCCTGTATGAGATTTTATCGTTTTCTTTTTCCACAACCACAAGCTCTTGATCCCATGTGGGGCCTACGGGTATCACCATTCGGCCCCCTTGTTTCAATTGGTCTACGAGCGCTTGTGGTANGCTTTCGGGAGCACAAGTAACAATAATTCCATCGTAAGGGGCATGCTCAGGCCAGCCTTTATATCCATCACCTACTTTCACGTGTACATTCGTATAACCTAATTCCAATAACACTGCCCGTGCCCGCTCCGCCAGTTCTGGAATAATCTCGATTGTGTAGATATTAGCTCCCATTTCGGCTAAAACCGCAGCTTGGTACCCTGAACCAGTCCCAATCTCTAGCACTCGCATACCAGGGCTAACACGCAACTGCTCCGTCATGAATGCCACAATGTAGGGCTGCGAAATCGTCTGGCCATACCCAATCGGCAATGGACAATCTTCATACGCATACCTTCGCATGTTCTCGGGAACAAATTTGTGGCGCGGCACTTTGCGCATCGCAGTTAAAACATCAGGATCCTTCACACCCCGGGCTTGAATTTGCTCACGGACCATCTTTTCGCGTAGCTTCTCATAGTCAGGCTCATTCATCACAGGTCCTTGAGGGTACTCATTTTGCAGGTTGCACCCTGTCCACCCAGTCAACCAAACTCCTAGCGCAAATAACAACTTTCTCAACAGCCCCTTCATAATACCAAAAATATAAGCTCCAATTGGACAGCATACCACTGGTTAGGTGCCCAATGGGGAATGCCCACCGTAGAGCTGAGTATGCTGATCCTGTTTTGGTTTACTTGTGGGACTTGCACTAAGTTGATGGAATCCGTCCCACACATAAAGCAATCCAGCTATCCCCGTAGTTAAACCTGTAAAAAACGTGAGCAAATCCATCACAGGCCCAATCCACTTAACAAGGATGCAAAGTATCGTAACCATTTGGAGGACAGTAGCCAGTTTTCCGACTAGCCTAGGGCGAATTTTGACCTTGCCACACACCTGATGGATCACAACCCATCCCAAAAACATTAATGCGTCCCGGCCAACAATAGTAGCTCCTAGCCACAGAGGTAACTGATTTAGGTAGGGGGTATGATCAAAACTCAAAAACACCACCGCAGAAACCAACAACAATTTATCCGCCAACGGATCTAACAACGCACCGAGCTCGCTCCTCTGGTTAAATCGCCGCGCAATAAATCCGTCCAAACCATCAGTAATTGCACACAGTAGAAACACACAAATTGCAGCAAGTCGGTAAGCATCGTTTCCCGTGCGCGTATAATATATCAACAGCGCTACAAACACTGGTACTAGGAGAATCCGAATGATCGTGATTTTGTTGGCGGTGGTCACGTGACCTCCGTAGTCTGTTCTATTTTCTTTGTTGTGTCTCTGCCTGCTCTAACAAAATACACCTCAACCCTTTAACGTGCCAGCGCACTCCGAGTTAATCCGAGAAAGTATGTGTAGTCGAGGTTTCTTAGGGCCTTTCGCAAAATTTTGTCCCGGAAATGTCGCCTTTAAGCAAATTGAGCTACGAATTACTCAAGGGGAGTTTCGCATATACAGTGGTACCCTGGTTAGGTTCACTAGAAATTCTCAACCCCCCACCATGTAGCTCGGCCAGGCGTTTACTAATTGCAAGGCCAAGACCAAGCCCTTGCTGCTCCTGCACTTTGCGTTGAAACTGCATATAAGCTCCAATACGCGCCACCTGGTCAGGAGTCATCCCACGACCGCGATCCATAACCGCCAAAACTAGCCAGCTGTCCTCAGGGTACAACCTCACCCGAACTGGTGTTCCAAGCGGTGAAAACTTGAAAGCATTGTCAACCAGTTCCTCAGCAATTTTGCCTAAATACATGTCCGATATTTGAACTGGCGCATCTGTTAACTCCAACTCTAGATCCTGTCTGCGTCGATTTCTATCGGCCACATGCAACGCAGCTTCACCTACCACCTCTCCAGGGTTAACAGTCTTCTTCTCGCGCAATTGGCGCAAGGCCTCCTGATCAGTTGCAACCAATTCTATTTGGGCGTAGATAAGGAAATTCTCGATTAGCCGTTGTAGCCGTTTTGCTGATTCCAAGATGACTTGGCCCATCTCAACCAACTCACCCGGAGTGAGTGTCCCTGCATCGCTAACCAGGATCTCACCATACGCAAGAATACCATTAAGGGGGGTTCGCAGTTCGTGCGGCAACATTAAGCTTATGTTATCGCGTAGGTCTGCCAACTTTCGCTCAGCCTGTTGCCTTACCATTTCAACCTTCTTAAGCCGTGCTTCAACTGCAGCATAAAGACCCTCAATCGGTAAAAGGTTTCGGGAGGTAGTCATCAGCACCAAGTTCCATCCCCAAACGCATTCCCTCGCTGTCAGCGTACCCCGTGGTCAAAATGAATGGAATCGCTGCGGTTGTCGGATCTTTTCGTAGGGCTGAAAGCGTTGAATACCCGTCTAGGCCCTTCATCCTAACGTCACAGATTATTACATCTGGCAGTTCCCGCCTCGCGAGCTCAATACCTTTTTCTCCATCCTCCGCCTCTATTACTTCATATCCTCGCTGCCTCAGGGCCAAACTCATCAACGCCCTGACGGGTTCCTCATCATCTATTATCAAAACCTTTTTCATCCCACCCGCTATATTTCACACCGTCATACCAAATTCGAAGCCGGGGCCCACGGGATCCGACTTTTCAACTAGCCGTCTATGGGACAGTTTACTCTGGCGGCTTTAGTTGGCAAGGGTTCTTATTGTCTGTTTTCCAAAGGGATATAGGGTGACATTGGAGGACCGATATATATCTGCCGCGGCCGATAGATTTTGGTATTTGGATTATCCATTACTTCCTTGTAGTGAGCAATCCACCCAGGAGTGCGGCCTATTGCGAATATCACCGTAAACATCTCCAAAGGAATTCCTATCGCCCGCAAAATTATCCCACTGTAAAAGTCCACATTTGGATAAAGCCGGCGCTCGATGAAATACGGATCTTTAAGCGCCGTTTCTTCAAGCTTCATCGCTATATCTAACAACGGATCGGAAATGTTCAATACCCTTAATAAGTCGTGACAGACCTTTTTCGATAATTTTCGCACGTGGATCATACGTTTTGTATACCCTGTGTCCAAACCCCCAAAGACGCTGCCGATTCTTTTTGTCTTTAACCGCAGCTATGAACTTCGAGCCGTCATCTCCTTCTTTATGAATCTGCATTAACATTTCCACAACTGCCTGATTAGCCCCGCCGTGAAGTGGTCCCCATAAAGCGCACACCCCAGCCGCTACGCTAGCAAATAAATTAGCACCCGATGAGGCCACCATCCGCACCGTCGCAGTTGAACAGTTTTGTTCATGATCCGCATGTAGAAGGAAAATCAGGTCAAGGGCACGCACTACCTCAGGCTTAAGTTCGTAATCCTCGTATGGTGAAGAAAACATCATGTGAAGGAAATTCGCCGTATACTTATAGGCCTTTTTGGGATAAATAATAGGCAGCCCTCGGGACTTCCGGTACGAAAAGGCTGCTATGGTGCGTACTTGCGATATAAGTTTCGCCGCATGGACATCAAACTTTTCAGGATCACGTCGCAGTATTGTAGGGTCAAAACAGCTACTTGCATTTATCACCGCGGATAAAATAGCCATCGGGTGAGCTGTTGAAGGAAACCCCTCAAAGTGATATCTAATATCTTCGTGCAGATACTGGTGCTCCGTCAATAACTCACTAAACCTTCGCAATTCTGCCCGCGTAGGCAGATGACCAAAAATCAGCAAGTACGCTGTTTCAATAAAGGTGGACTTCTCCGCCAGTTCTTCGATTGGTATTCCCCGGTACCGGAGAATTCCGCGTTCCCCGTCAATATACGTGATCGCACTCCGACACGATCCTGTGTTTACGTAACCCTCATCCAACGTAATATAACCCGTCTGTTGACGCAATGCAGAGATATCGATCGCTTTCTCTTCCTCTGTTCCCACCACGATAGGGAACTCGTATGTCTTGCCATCTATCTCTAATTTAGCTGTGTCGCCCATACCGCCAGATTACCAATAGAGTATGCAAGCTGTAATGTTTCAAGCAATCCAAATCGCATAAAAAAGTCGTCTCCCCGGAGGTAGTTCAAGCGATAAACCCGTTTACCTCTGCGCAACTGGTACTTCGAGTCACACCCCTCATTAGACACTCAGGCTTAGCAAGAACTCAATATTCGATTTAGTCTTCCGAAGTTTATTAAGCAACAATTCCATCGCCTCCACTGGGGGAACCCCTGTTAATGCACGCCTTAACAACACTATCCGCTGATACTCATCTGGATGATACAACAATTCCTCTTTTCGCGTCCCTGACCGCTCGATATTGATGGACGGGAAAATTCGCCTATCCACCAATGCCCGATCTAAATGTACTTCCATGTTTCCTGTTCCCTTGAATTCCTCAAAAATCACTTCGTCCATCCTGCTGCCAGTATCAATCAGAGCCGTTGCAATTATAGTCAACGACCCCCCCTCCTCTACGTTTCTTGCTGATCCGAAAAACCGCTTGGGTTTATGCAGGGCATTGGCATCTATTCCACCTGATAGGATCTTGCCAGAATGAGGTTGGATTGCATTGTACGCACGTGCTAGCCGAGTGATAGAGTCAAGCAATATCACTACATCATGCTTCCGCTCGACCATCCGGCGAGCTTTCTCCAGAACGATCTCTGCCACCTGAACGTGTCTTTCAGGCGGCTCATCAAAGGTCGAACTTATTACTTCTGCCCCCTTACAGGTCCGTTTCATGTCGGTGACCTCTTCCGGCCTTTCATCTATCAGCAAGATTACCACATGCACTTCTGGATTATTGCGTAGAATTGCATTTGCTATCTTTTGCAAAAGGATCGTCTTGCCCGTCCGTGGTGGTGCCACAATTAACCCCCGTGTACCTTTCCCAATCGGACATACAAGGTCCAACACACGCGTACTTAACTCATCCGGCTCCGTCTCAAGGATAAACCGCTTGTTTGGGAACAAAGGAGTCAGATTATCAAAGTGTGTCCGCTGTTTCGCTTTCTCGGGATCCTCGTGATCTATTGCCTCTATTTTCAACAACGCAAAAAACCGCTCGCCTTCCTTGGGTGGACGGATCAATCCCGCAACAACATTCCCAGTTTGGAGGTTAAACCGCCTAATCTGCGACGGCGAAACGTAGATGTCCTCAGGACCAGCTAAATAGTTAAAACTCTGAGAGCGAAGAAATCCAAAGCCGTCCGGTAACACCTCTAACACTCCTTCTGCAAACATTACCCCCGCCTTCTCCGCAGCCCGCTTCACAATTTGATAGATTATGTCGTGCTTACGCAACGTACCCACATTGTCCACCCCATATTCATTCGCCAACTTTGTAAGCTCTACCATGTCCATTGCCTGAAGCTCCGCAATGTTGAGTGGCAACTTCGCCTGATCCGGGCTAATGGCAAGCACAACCGCGCTCTTCTCCACAGTGACAGTTCCTGACATTGCAGGTTGATCAATCGCAGGAGGAGTATTCTCCTGCGCTGTGGCTGGTTCAATTGTGGAGGCATGGCCCTCAACTTGGACTGGGCCATTGCTTTCAGAGCGTTGGGTCGCTTCCGTTCCAGGAGCTACAATATCTGTACTTGCCTGTGGCATGGAGGCTACTACGCACTCATTCGATGCTTCCTGATTCGCCTCACCTTGTAAGGTTGTAACTTCGGCCTTTGGCGCCTCTGCACCCAGCGCCTCTGTTTGCTGCGATGTTTTCTTTTTACTAGAACGCTTTGTTGCAGTTCTTGGCATATATATAAAGTTATGAATGGTTACTTTGGTGTTTGAGTTATTACCCCAGGTAGTTTCAAGCTTGCCGGCGCCGAGTAACCAACTAGATTTTTCAACCCGCGCCACCCTTGGGGGATTAAAAGTCTTAAAACACAGCAAGATTAACTTGCGGTTGTAGTAGAACTTGCAATCAAACAAGTGCACTGTCAAGCGAGATAATTTCCGCAAANCGTGGACCTCTTTCACTGCCCAATTTTATTTGATACTGGCCATCCAAAACTTTTACCATTGCTGCCTCACACAACCTATTGCTTTGCATTGCTATAAACTGCTTAAAAGGCAAATCACGAGGCACTAACTGAGTCGTAACCAGCCGATAACCTACTAGATTAGATGCAAGCAGATTAAACCACCCACCCGCTAAACTCCACTACAGCGGCCACCAGCCTCAATCGACCAATCCAAGCATAAACCGCGCATTCTTAGAATTGTTTCGCATGTGCCTTCCTCTCCCAAGCTAATCGGTTAAACAGTGCTACGTATTGGGTAGCGACCACACCGGCCTCGTAACGTTTTTTAAAAATACGTAGCCCTTGATCCTTATATTTATCCGCTTTCCCAGGATCGCATAAAACCCGCAGGATGGCCTTGGCCAGCGCCTCAGAATCCCCAGGTTCGACTAACTCCCCAGCTTCCCCAAACTCTAACATCTCAGGAATCCCTCCAACTCTCGTAGCCACCACGGGAATCTGACACGCAAATGCCTCAATAATTACTTTGGGTAGGCTTTCTTGCAGGGAGGGAACCACAAGACAGTCAAACGTCTTCATGACCGGCCATGGGGGTGTAATAGGACCAGTGCAAACTAACCGCCCTCTAATACCTTCCCGATCTGCAAATCGCCCAACGCAACTCTTTGGGTCGCTACCCACAACTACAACTTCAATATCCATGCCTCGCTCGAGCAAAAATCGTGCAGCCTCTACCAAAAATTCCAATCCTTTAACTTTCCGGTAGTTTGCCACAGCGCCGATCCGGTATGTTGCTGAGCGTGGAAGCACGGGGCCCTTTACAGAGCCCCGCTCAAATTGAGAGGCGAAATAACCAGTCCCGGGAAAAATTGCAATCTGCGTATCCTTTATACCTACTCGGCGTAACACACTCGCCACTGCCTGTGAGTTGCAATGGAAAATCGATACCCGCCCACTTTTAAATACAAGCCAGTCCGAAGGACTAAAATAATTAAACGATCTGATGGCCCCACGATAAAAAACCAATCTTTAGCGCCCTATATCCTACTGCCGCTACAATTGTCGCAAAACACTGAAGGGCAGTCCCACAGTACACCACGTCTGGATCAATTTCTCGAATCAACCTCCTCAAACTTATTATACCGGCCACGTCCAGTCGGCTCCGAACTCGTAACCACACAGGTTCGGGCCCACCGTTCTTAAACAGGTACCCTTCAGCCCTACCCTCAGTATAAGCAAACACTGCATCTATTCCNGCTTCTTTCAAAGCCTTTGCAAGAAATACATCAAACTCACGGAATCCAGGCTGAATTAAAAGTACCTTCATTCTGATCGCTCAGGTTACCTCCGATAACCAGTCCTACCTTGGATGAAACTTAGCCCATTGGCAACGCAATTTGTGAGACATCTTCATCGCCCCTCAAAAGTGGACCGGTAGACTTCTTTGCGGAAAATCCCCGGCCAACAAGCTAGGCAAATTTGGATTTTTGTAGTGACATTTACAGTGGCATTCTGACATACAATTATGCCCAGCGCGAACAAGTCATGGGAAAAATCCTAATCATAACTGAAAAGCCCTCGGTAGCGGCTGATATTGCTCGAGCTCTCGGCGGTTTCAAACGCCACAAAGAATATTACGAGAGCGAGAAATACTTTTTGTCCTGGGCGGTCGGCCACCTGCTTGAACTAGAAGTCCCAAAAGAACTTAAACACCAAGACAAATGGGATCTCTCCGTGCTACCGGTCATTCCAGAATACTTTGATCTAAAACCAATTGAGGGCACTCGAAGCCGTATCAAAGTGCTTTGCAAATTGATCCACCACAAAGATACGCAGGCCATAATTAATGCATGCGATGCTGGACGCGAAGGCGAACTGATTTTTCGGTATATACTTCAATATTGCAAGGCCGATAAACCCGTTCTTCGACTATGGTTGCAATCCAATGACCCCCGAGGCAATCCGGGAGGCATTTGAGCACCTGCGTACAGACTCAGAAATGCAGCCTCTGGCCCAAGCAGCTCGGAGTCGTAACGAAGCCGACTGGCTGGTTGGGATAAATGCTACACGAGCATTTACTCTGAGGCTACGTAGAGGCAAAGGCAACAATATCACCACACTCGGCCGCGTCCAAACTCCCACCCTAGCTATAATTGTCGACCGCGAACGCAAAATTCAACAATTCGTCCCCAGGGATTATTGGGAAACATTAGCTACTTTTGAAGCCCCCACTGGCACATACCAAGGCAAATGGTTCGATGAATCATTTACAAAGGATGAACCTGAACGTGATCGAATCCTTCGGTTGAGCACCAGGTTCGGTCTATCTACAATCAACGTCGACCAAATTTTATTCCCTGAAAAAGGGGCTTTATGGGAAGAACACCGGCAAGCAGGTCGACTATGGGCTGAAGAACTCATCCAAGCACTGGCTGCAAAATGCACCGGCAAAAAGGGTATAGTCGAATCTGAAGAGAAAAAACCCACCACTCAATCACCACCACTACTGTACGACTTAACTACCCTCCAGCGGGAAGCTAATACTAAACTAGGCCTGCCAGCCGCACGAACACTGCAAATTGCCCAAGCCTTATACGAAAAATACAAATTGATTACGTACCCACGAACTGATTCGCGTCACTTGCCAGAAGATTATATCCCCACAGTTTACGCGACACTAAACCGGATGCTCAAATACCACGGAGACTACTCCCAATTCATCGAAAAAATTCTCCAGAACAAATGGGTAAAACCTAACAAACGAATTTTCAATAATGCCAAGGTCAGCGACCACTTTGCAATCATTCCCACTGGCCAAACCACCAGCGAGTTAAATCAGCAAGAACGCGAGGTATATAATATGATTTTGCTCCGGTTTATCGCTGCATTTTATCCACCCGCCCAATACGAAGTTACAACCAGAATTACCCGTGTCGAAGGCGAACCGTTCAAAACCGAGGGCAAAGTACTGATTAACCCAGGCTGGCTCGAGGTTTACGGCAAAGAACAAACCCAAGAAGCATCCGATTTACTACCTCCAGTCACCCAAGGGCAAGTTGTCACCGTTACGTCGATAGACATCTCTAAAAATTCCACCAATCCCCCTCCGCGTTTCACCGAAGCAACAATTCTAACTGCCATGGAAGGTGCCGGGGAATTGGTAGAAGAAGAGGAGCTTAGAGAAGCAATGAAAGAGAAGGGACTTGGCACCCCTGCTACACGCGCTCAAATCATTGAAAATCTGATCGACGCGGGATACCTACTCAGGCGTGGCCGAGAACTCGTCCCCACCCCCAAAGCCATTAGCACCATCGACTTGTTACGCAAAGTTGTCCCAGTGTTAACGAGCCCACAAATGACCGGGGAATGGGAATATAAGCTACGAAAAATCGAGCATGGCCAACTCTCACGATCCGAATTCATGGAGGAAATCAAACTACTAACAAAAGAAATTGTCGAAAAAGCCAAGACATTCAATCCCAATCAAGTCGTCGACGAGTCTCCCATCGGACCCTGTCCAAGATGCGGCCACCCTGTCATGGAGTTGATAGACAGGTACCGTTGCTCAAAACCCGATTGTGGGTTCACTATTTGGAAAAGCATTAGCAGGCGATGGATCAACAGGAGCGATGCTCAAATCCTAATCCAAACACGGAAACTCGGCCCCTTAGAAGGCTTTATTGCCCACAACGGAAAACCTTTCTCGGCCACATTAAGACTTTCACCTGACTATAAGATCCAAATCGAGCCCGAGGTATCCAATCGCAAAGCGGCAATTGTTGCTGAAGCCAGCTCCCCAAACACCAAATCATTAGGTCCATGCCCCAAATGTGGCGCCCCAGTGGTCGAAACCGACCGGCAGTATGCCTGTGAGTCTGCTATAACCGACCAATCATGCACATTCTCATGTAGCAAAACTATCCTCGGGCTATCCATACCACGCGAACAAATCTCAAAACTTTTGTGCGAACAAAAAAACTGACCTTCTTAAAGGTTTCACCTCTAAACGCGGGAAGAAATTCGATGCTTACCTGGCGTTAACAGAGAAAGGGGAAATTAAGTTCGTGTTCAATAACAACCAGGGCGGTTAATAAGCCCCTTACACATTGAATCTAAAGAGAAGCACATCACCATCCTGCACGACGTATTCTGCCCCCTCATGAGAATAGCGTCCTGCTTGCCGCGCAGCTGCAACCGAACCCGCTTCTACTAAGTCCTTCCAAAATACCTTCTCCGCCATAATAAACCCACGTTCAAAATCGGTATGTATTTTGCCTGCCGCTTTCCGAGCCGTAGTGCCCGCGACCACCGGCCAAGCTCGAACTTCCTTTTCGTTGAACGTGAAAAACGTCCTTAACCCCAGCAATGAGTAAATGTTTTTTATCAACTGATTCAGGGCAGATTCACGCACACCCATTTCCGCCAAAAAAGCAGCCGCTTCCTCCGGAGATAAACCTACAAGATCAGCCTCAAGCTTTGCACAAACAACTGCCAAACCACACCCATGATGATTAATTACATACTCTCGAAGCTGCTGAACCCACTGATTGCCGCTTGGGTTGGAAAGCGTAGCCTCGTCCACATTGGCCACAAATAACGTAGGACGTGCAGTTAAAAGGTAACAGCTAGCCGCCAACTGCCATTCCTCACGACTCATCGAAAGTAAAATCGCCGGTACACCAGTATTAAGATGGGCCTCCAACCTCTGCAAGACATGGTCCTCGGCTATGGCATGTTTGTCGCCTCGTTTCACATCTCGTTGTATTTTCTCACGCCGTTTCCGCACAGCTTCCAAATCTGCCAACACCAATTCTGTGGTTACAATCTCCACATCCCTTAATGGATCCAGCTCTCCAGGCACATGTACCACGTCTGGATCGTCAAAGCATCTGACCACATGCACTATTGCATCCACCTCACGAATATGGCTTAAAAATTTGTTGCCAAGCCCCTCTCCGCGTGATGCCCCTTTTACCAACCCTGCAATATCAACAATCTCAATTGCTGCAGGCACTTTATTACTCACCCCCACTACCTGCGCTATTGCCTCTAGACGCTCGTCTGGCACATAAACAACCCCACGATTCGGATCCACAGTGCAAAAAGGATAATTCTCCGCAGCCGCCTTGTGCGATTGCAACAACGCATTAAATAAGGTGGACTTCCCCACATTCGGCAGTCCAACTATACCTGCTTTTAAGCATATTTTCATTTTGCGTTAATTCCCTCGCTTTGTCACAATCAAAACTGTTGCCATCCAAAAAGCGTAGTTGCGCCCTTTAACACAACCCTTGCTCCTATAGAAAGCGCATTGCAAAACTAGACTTCTTAATTAACGCTAATCACCAAAGCCAAATGAGGGGTTGACGAAATAGCAATTCCATAGTTTCTTTGCATAGGTTTTTAGCCAGGTCACACAAAATGCAAGTAGAAAAAACTCAGCAAAATCAAGACCTTGACCGGCTGCGGCATTCAGCTGCCCATGTTATGGCCGCAGCAATTATGAAACTGTGGCCGGACACCCAACTTGCTTCTGGTCCCCCTGTCGAAGACGGATTCTACTATGATTTGGAGTGCTCCCATAGGATTACCCCAGAGGATTTTCCCTCAATTGAAGCCGAGATGCAAAAAATCATTGCTCAGGATCTACCCTTCGAACGAATCGAGGTTACCCGGGAACAGGCAATTGAAGATTGTAAACGCGGGCGTATAGGAGCACTTTCGGAGCGACCATTTCCGAGCAAATACAAGCTGGCTAACTTAGAAGAAATCCCAGAAAACCAACCAATAACCTATTACAAGACAGGCGACTTCATCGATCTGTGTGCAGGACCTCACATCGAAAGAACGGGGCAAATCGGCGCCTTTAAACTCACAGGAGTAGCAAGCGCATATTACAAGGGAGACGCGCGAAACCCACAACTGCAACGAATTTATGGTACCGCTTTCTATACCAAGGAAGACCTCGAACAATTTCTCAAAACGCAGGAAGAAGCGCGGAAGCGCGACCACCGCAAACTCGGCGCTGAATTGGGACTTTTTGTAATCGACTCTGAATTCGTCGGCCCAGGGCTCCCGTTATGGTTACCCAAAGGGGCCGCAATCGCTGAAGAACTAGAAAAACTCGCAAAAGAAACCGAATTCTTGGCTGGTTATCAGCGGGTTAAAACCCCCCACATCGCAAAGGAAATAATGTACACAACCAGTGGCCACCTGCCCTACTATGCAGAGTCCATGTATCCACCTATGGTTGTGGAAGAAGGCGAACCCGCAGAACGTGGCAGCGAAACGAAACAGATTCGATACTACTTAAAAGCGATGAATTGCCCACACCATCACCGTATCTTCGCCGCACAACCCCGAAGTTACCGCGATTTGCCTCTACGTCTGGCCGAATACGGCACCTGCTACAGATACGAGAAATCAGGTGAACTGTTCGGATTAATGAGAGTCCGATGCCTAAACATGAACGACGCACACATCTACTGCACCGAAGAACAGTTCGCCGAAGAATTTCAGGCGGTTAACCAGATGTACCTTAAATACTTCAAAATCTTTGGCATCACCAAGTACCTCATGCGATTCTCTACCCATCACCCATCCAGACTTGGCGTCAAATACGTTAATGAACCTGAATTATGGAAAAAAACCGAGGATATGGTCAGACGGGTGCTTAAAGAAAGCGGGATAGAGTTTGTTGAAGTGCCTGACGAAGCTGCTTTCTATGGTCCTAAAATTGATGTGCAAATCTGGAGTGCGGTAGGACGTGAATTCACACTCGCTACCAATCAAGTTGACTTTTGTTGGACCTAAGCGTTTTGGCCTTGTTTATAGAGATCGGGATAACACACTTAAAACCCCGATATGCATCCACAGAGCCCCATTAGGCACACACGAGCGCTTCATTGGATTCCTTATTGAGCATTACGCAGGTAACTTCCCATTATGGCTTGCTCCCGAACAAGTACGCGTGCTGCCAGTAACGGAAAACCAATTGACCTACGCACAAGAGATAGTTAATACCCTCCGCTCGCACTTCGTGCGGGCAACACTTGAATATAGTAATGACAAACTGCAAGGCCGGATCCAACGAGCCGAACTAGATAAAGTACACACCATCCTCGTGGTAGGCCAACGTGAGCAACTGTCACAAACTATCTCAGTTCGCATCCATGGCAAAGGTAACATCGGAGTCAAACCCAAGGACGAGGTAATCAACGATATACTCACCGCTATCCGCGAAAGACGACCAGACTAATACTTAAATCACACTAAAATAACGACTCTGTCATGGTCGACTTAGAGGTCGTCCCGGTACCCTGCAGCGGGCAAACTTTATTTAATACGTGGGCGATTGTCTGAAGCGCGTTTCCTTCAAATCGATTGTTTACGTACAGAAATGCACGCCGCTTACCAGGCTCTGCTTTACAGTACTGAATTATTCGTATTGCAGCCTCACGACCTTCCGGGTATGGATCACGTATCTGCCGGTACGGCGAAAAAGCTTTTACGGCCTCTTCGTAACTGCGCCCCGGTTTACAATAAAAATCGCGCCACAACCAGGTCCTGCCGCACCCACCCATGGTACCAGTTGAACTGATCAATTAGCGGAGGCATGTCCGTCCAGCTATTGAACACGTGCGTTGCATTGTACTTCTCCAAAACATCGAAATAATCCGGATGTAAAAAGGTTTCATTTCGAATCTCCACCCCGTAATTCCACCCCCGACGGCAATTGAGAAAGAAAACCATCGAGCTGCTCCACAAACTGTTTGCCTCGTGTGTAGTCAGAATGATGGAATCGCGAAAACTCAAAGATTATCACACTGATCTTTTCCTTAAAAGGCTCGCATACCCGCAAGAAATGATCAGTGAATAGACTCGCGTTCAAGAAATCCGGGTTTGGTTTACCGGCACGGGTACCAAACCGCGGCAGAGCGGGAAATGTCTTTATTGTAATCGTATCAGTGGCTTTTAAAGCAAACCGGAAATCGTCAGGTACTAACTCCATCATCTCCTTCAACTGATCAGGTTCAGGGAATCTATAGTAAGCTGCATCTACACAAACGGTTTTGAAGACAGTGGCGTATTCTCTAAGGCAATACTTCAAAAACCGCTGGTCAGAAAAACCAAATCGCCCAAAATAGAAGTCGTCCGTATACAATAACCCACGCCACCCATGGTATTTCCAAGATGAAGTCCCTATGTAGACCCCGTCCCGAACCAAATCAGCTACCTGCTGCGCCACTCGATCTCGATCAAAGTTCACACCCGTCTCTAGTCCCAATTCAGTCGTCATCCCACCTTACAATAATCCAAATCAAATGAAAATTCTAACCTCGCCATGACCACTCATCTGCCACATTCCACAACATAAGTCGGCCCGTTCCCCAAGAACATTAAAGGGCCCGCTAAAGCTCAACCAGTCCTTTATCGTGGAGGAAAAACATCCCTTAGCAACGATTCTACTTCTGACAACCACGCCTGACGTTGTTCAAGTGTGCTTGTCACCACCGGAGCAAAATTTCGAACTATCACTTTTGGTACTCCACAAAGTCCAAAAACAATCTTTTCCCAATGCACCCTGATAGGCTCACCATAAACCGTTTGTTCTACCTCCGGAGGGGTATTGGAGGTGTAAAACACAACTGCTACTCTCGCAGAAAGGAGACCTTTAGGATGGCCTTTGCCAGTTGAATCAGTAACAAACGTGTACGCACGCCCAGCACGAAATACACGATCCACCCACCCCCGCAAAATTGCCGGTGGAGAACTCCACCAATTCGGATGAACTATTACAATCCCCTCGGCCTTACACACTTCATCACAATATTTCTCAATAACCGGAGGCAATACCGCGCCTTTATCCAATTCCGCAGCACTTAACACCGGATCAAACCCCTCCCCATACAAATCATGAAATATAACCTCATATCCCGACTGACTCAGGTTTTGAACCACACACCGCGCAATTGCATGATTAAAACTACCGGGTCTCGGATGCGCCAAAATTACCAAAACACTCATGTCTTCATGCTGCTATAAAAACATACAACGTCAAGCCGTATGCACATTACAGATATGTAACCTCTACTCTAAGCCTTAAACGCTCATTACGCGTTCTAGCCCTTGAAATCGGAGTTAGAAAGCACAACACGACCAGTTTTTCACTTTGCAATGAAGCCCACAAGTTTTCCATCCACTTAGGCGCTTAGCTCATGGCAATTAACGCTACCTATGCGGCATTTACAAAAAAAGTAGTTGCATTTAGCGTTTTAATGAGCAAAATTATGGTTCCGTTTTTCGGGAAAAGGACGATTTCGGCCGAGAACCAATGGTGCAAGCCGTTGGGAATGATGGCCGAAAAACGAAGAAACCAAACAGTGTATTATCGATAAAGAAGTAACAGGAATAGCGTATGCCTGTAAAGACATTCAAACCATATACCCCGTCGCGGCGGTTCATGGCCGTGCTCGACTATTCGGAGATTACGAAGGTCGAGCCCGAATGGGACCTTACGGAACCGCGGAAGAAAACCGGCGGGCGCAACTGCTACGGACGCATTACCACCCGCGGTATCGGTGGCGGTAATAAACAAAGAATCCGTAGGGTAGACTTCAAACGCAACAAACATGGCATGGAAGCTACCGTACTAGCAATTGAGTACGATCCTTGCCGAAGCGCCTGGCTGGCGCTCGTCCAATACACCGACGGCGAAAAGCGTTATATTCTTGCCCCCCAAGGCATTAAAGTCGGAGACAAGGTAATGAGTGGTCCCGACGCCCCGCCTCAGGTTGGAAATCACCTACCGCTTAAGAAGATCCCTATTGGCATGCAAATACATAACATCGAGCTTAAGCCTGGGCGTGGTGGACAGCTAGTGCGGGCGGCCGGTACTGCTGCAGTTTTAATGAGCTGCGAAGGCGGTTACGCAACTGTAAAGCTTCCCTCTGGTGAAATTCGAAAAATTCACGAGGACTGTTACGCTACCATCGGCCAAGTAAGCAATCCTGATCACGAAAATGTGGTCTTAGGTAAGGCTGGGAAATCACGACACCTTGGAATCCGGCCAATCACACGCGGTGTTGCCCGCAACCCCGTTGACCATCCTAACGGCGGTGGCCAAGGCAAATCCAAGAGTGGTGGTGGGTGGCAACATTTAACCTCACCATGGGGGTTGCTTGCCAAAGGACTCCATACGCGTCCAAAACACAAGTATTCAGACCGGTTTATTTTGGTCCGCCGTGACGGCTATGTAATGAAAGCTAAGTAACACAAATCTTCTTAATTCGAACTATGGGTAGGTCACTTAAAAAAGGACCATTTGTAGATCCGCCTCTGCTAGAAAAAATCCAAAAAGCGCGCCAGACAGGCTCAAAAGCACCTATTAAGACCTGGTCTCGGCGATCAACGATTACCCCAGATTTCGTAGGGCTGACCTTTCTTGTCCACAACGGTAAGAACTTCGTTCCCGTGTACGTGACGGAGAACATGGTGGGTCATAAATTGGGTGAATTTGCACCCACACGAATCTTCCGTCAGCACGGTGCTCACACTGCAAAAGCTGATGTCAAATAATATGGAAATCAGGGCAATAACAAAAAACGCACGGATGTCCCCACAGAAAGTGCGGGAGGTAGTGCGCCAAATCCAAGGAATGCGTGCCGTCGAAGCGTTAGCCGTATTGGCAGCTGTCCCGCGAAAGTCAGCGCGATTGGTAGCCAAGACGCTGGCATCTGCCATCGCGAATGCAGAAAATAATAACGGCTTAAATAGGGAAAACCTTTGGATCAAAGAAGCAGTGACAAGCCGCGGTGTGATCCTAAAACGGTGGATACCGAAGGCGCGTGGTATGGCAGGACCAATTTATAAGCGGTACGCACATATAAAAATCGTTTTAACTGACCAAAACCCGAAAGCTAAGTAACCAGCCATGGGCCAAAAAACAAATCCAATAGGTTTTAGATTAGTCGTTACACGCGACTGGCGATCCAAATGGTTTGCGGATCGAAAACGTGATTATGCGGCTTTAGTCGCCGAAGACTATCGCATCCGTGAATACATTAAAAAGAAGCTCGAGTACGCTTCAGTTTCCAGGATCATAATAGAACGGGCAGCAAATCGCGTCAGAGTCACAATTGCAACTGCTCGACCGGGCTTAGTCATCGGTCGCAAAGGTTCTGAAATAGATAGGTTAAAAGAGGATCTCACCCAAATGACTGGTAAGGAAACTTATATAGATATCATCGAGATTAAACGCCCCGAACTAGATGCGCAGTTAGTAGCTGAAAATATTGCTTTGCAGTTGGAACGCCGTGTGTCCTTCCGGCGTGCAATGAAAAAAGCTATCCAAGCCGCCCAAGAAGCTGGTGCAGAAGGTATCAGGATTAAAGTCTCCGGACGCCTTGGCGGGGCAGAACTAGCCCGGTCGGAACAATATCTTTGGGGCCGTGTCCCCCTGCACACCTTACGAGCAGATATCGATTATGGGTTCGCAGAAGCACGGACGATTTACGGTGTAATTGGTGTAAAATGCTGGATATGCAAGGGCGAAAATCTGCCTGAAAAGAAGGAACAGCTCACGCCCATCGCTAGTGCTTAAAGCAAATTGACCATTGAAACTTTGGAAAGGAGGGTGATCGCGTATGCCGTTAATGCCTGAAAGGGTAAAGTACCGGAAGATGCAGCGCGGGAGCATGGCCGGAACTGCCTGGCGTGGCAACTCGCTGGCTTTCGGCGAATACGGGCTGCAAGCGTTGGAACGGGCCTGGATTGATACTAAACAAATCGAAGCCGCCCGCGTTGCTATCACCCGTCATATGAAACACCGGGGTAAGGTGTGGATACGCACTTTTCCCCCACAAATCCTATACCAAGAAACCTCTTGAAACCCGAATGGGTAAAGGCAAAGGCAATGTCGAATCATGGGTAGCTGTTGTTAAACCAGCTACAATGTTGTTCGAGATCAGTGGGGTAAACGAGGCGACGGCAAAAGAAGCTTTGCGGGCAGCCGCCAACAAATTGCCCATAAAAACTAGGATGGTAAAGCGTCATGGTAATCTAACTGTTTAAATTGCCCCATGAAATTCTCGGAACTAAAAGACCTAACTTTGCAAGAGCTCCTAGCCAAGAGCCGAGAACTGCGGCAAGAGCTTTTCAATCTTCGGCTTCAACAGGCCAGCGGCCAGCTGGAAAAACCGCATCGCATTCGTCAAATCCGACGCGATATTGCTCGGATTGAAACTCGAATCACTCAATTGCGGCGGCAACTCGAAAATAAGACAGGCCAACGCCCCTGCACAATCAAAATAGTACCTAAAAATAACCTAACCATTTTCAAACAATGACAGAGCAAGTCACAAATACCCCAAAATCCCCAATCCACCACCGCCCAACCCAAAGAAAGCCCATCGCAAGNAGCTGGTCGGTGTCGTGGTGTCAAATAAGATGCAGAAGACTATCGTGGTCAAAGTAGAACGGAAGTCCCCACACCCCAGATACAAAAAGGTCGTACGCAAATTTAAGAAATTCTATGCCCATGACGAAAACAATTCAGCACGGGTGGGCGACGTAGTTCGGATTGTAGAGACTAGGCCACTTTCAAAACTCAAACGGTGGCGCCTAGTCGAGATTATTTCCCGTGCTGTTGAACCAACTTCAACATAAGTAATTGGAGGTATTTGGCTTATGCTACAGGTACGATCCATTGTTGATGTTGCCGATAACACCGGCGCGCGGAAAGCATCCACGATCGGTGTCATCGGCAGGAACAAACGATACGCAGAAGTCGGCGATATAATAAAAGTATCAATTAAGGACGCCGCGCCTGACGGTACCGTTAAAAAGGGTGATGTCGTAACAGCGGTTGTGGTGCGGACCCGTCACCCAATCAGACGAAGTGATGGATCGTATCTTCGGTTCGATTCAAACGCTATCGTCATAATTGACAAAGACGGTAACCCAAAAGGGTCACGCATCTTTGGCCCAGTTGCGCGTGAACTTAGAGAAAAGAACTTCATCAAAATCTTGTCGTTAGCACCGGAGGTGATCTAAGTATGGTTAAAAAGTTGCACGTCAAAAAAGGCGACGAGGTAATCGTCATCGCTGGCGCCGATAAAGGTAAACGTGGCCGGGTACTAGCTGCCTTCCCGAAAGAAGAGAAAGTCATTGTGGAAGGCGTGAGAGTCGTTACCCATTTCGTCCGCAAAAGTGCTCAACATCCCGGGGGCGGTTTAGTCAAAAAAGAGGCCCCCATCCATGTTTCAAACGTGATGTTGGTTTCGGAATACGAAGCCAGGCGTGCTCGGCGAGCCGCGCGAACTCAACAAACTGCCCGAACAAACAAAGGTTTCCCAAGCCTCCTAGATAATAACCAACCACTAAGCATTTTGTACGACCCGGCCTCTATTTTTACAGCGGGCCGGGTCGTATGTTTCATAAGCCGTCCCTAACCACCATCNTACCCTCCCGCCTTTTCTCTTCAAGCTCTTTCCCTCACCAAGAGCTAGGTCAAGTAAGCTTCCTATATCGGTACCCCAAACGCTATTGCGACTTATTTCCCGAGGCAGTTTTACACACCGAGGACACTTTACTCCTTTCCTAATATCATAGATGGACAACAAATACAACATCGCCCGTTAGAAATGCATGAAAACCGCCTGCTTGAATTATCCAACTGTCTAAATTACACTTGTTCTAGCCTCTGCCATCATGCTCAGCAAAATCCCAAACAATACAGGCCTAAGAAGAACGCCTAACTCCACAAAGATTAATTACCAAATAGCTATGAGACCAAACTGGACAGTCGTTTTTTTGGCTTTGTGCATTGGCACAATTGCTGGGTTCTTGCTCGGAAAAAGGTCGGTGGATCCGGCCAAAACCCAAACACAAACATCAAATTTAACATTGGTGGTCTCCAATCAACTACCTTACACATCCACAAATAAAAATGCTTTGAGCAACTTTGTTGAAGTGTCCTCTTTCACTCGATCTCCCAAAGAAATCGAATCGATCATTAGTGCGGCCGAGCGCGGTCAATGGGATGGATGTATACATGTCTGGACAGAAATTTTCCGTAACATTGATGACTCAACGGCAGCTGAATTATTTAAAAAAGTAGAAATGATTTCCGATAAACATATGCGAAATATCGCACTGCAGGCACTGCTTGAACAATGGGCTAAAAAAGATTTTCCAAGTGCACTAGCAGCAGCTAATTCCTTAACTGATAACAATGAGCGTGAACTTGCAGTATCAGCAGTGCTTGCCGGATATGCAGAAAAGGATCCCACCCAAGCAATTGCATTCGCACTTCAAATAGAAAATAAAAGAAAACGCACCGAGGCTCTAGTTGAGATTGCTAGGAAAATCGCAGATTCACACCCTGCATTGGCATTCGACTTAATCTCAACAAACAGCCGAGGGCATCATTTACAGTTCCTCCTAGAAGAGGTGTGTTTTGCCTGGGCCAAGAAGGATCCTCAAGCGGCGTTACTGGCGCTCAACAAGCTTGGAAATGCAGACGCCCGAAAAGTGGCACTCTCTGCGCTAGCAAGCGGTTGGGCAGAAGTTAATCCCGAAGCTGCCATAGCATGGGCCAGCAGCCTCAACTCTCTCCGCGATTGGCGAAGTGCTATGGAGGGCATAATCCAACAATTAACAAAAAAGGATCCTTTCCGCGCCGCCACTTTACTCCAAAGTATGAGCGATCACACACTATTTCTTGACTTAGCTCCTCAAGTAGTCGAGGCATTAGCCGAAAAAGATATACACCAAGCGCTCCAATTGGCAGAATCAATTAAGTCTGACTCAACCCGCTTTCTGGCACTTAAAAGGGTTCTGGAACAATGGGCTGAGTCTGATCCAAGGGCGGCTATTGAATACGCTATTAAGGTCAACAACCGGCGCCATCGTGAAATCCTTATAGCTTCTACCCTCGAAAAATGGTACGAATATAATACCGGTGAAATGGAAACGTACTTATACGGACTACCTGAGTCACCCTTACGCGCTGAGATGGTGAAAGAATTCATTGGTTTGGTCGCTCAAGAGAACCCACAAAAGGCGTTGTCAATGATTAACTTACTTCCGGAGTCACAACGTATTGAAGCTTTACGCAAAGCGATTAGCGAAATATCTGAAAATGCCTTGGAAAACTCGTTGGAGCTTCTACAAATCCTACCCCCTGGTAAAGCACGGGAGGAGGCTATTGCAACAATCGCCTCCAAATTGGTTTGGAATGATCCAGTCGCAGCTTTAAAGCTTCTTACAAATCTTCCTGATAACAATCTCCGTCAAAACCTCTTACACCTCACCATTAGGGAGCTTGCCAACCAAGATATAACCATGGCTCTAACCACATTAAACAATTTGCCCCCTGGTGAAACACGATCCACAGCCCAGAGAGAGGTCTTAGAGATATGGGCCGAGTACGACCCTGCCTCGGCACTTGCCTACGCACAAAGCCTGCCATCAGACGAGCAAGCAATTGCAGCAAGCGCCGTGGCGCGGGCTTGGGCTAGTTCATCACCCTCAGAAGCAAAGGCAAAGCTACATGAATTACCCAACGGTCCATTGCGTACGGGGTTTATGGAGGGCGTAAGCATAGCGCTGGCTGAAAATTCTCCGCAAGATGCCGCCCAAATAGTAAGCGCAATACCACCGGGTCCCGCACAAGAACGTGCCGCTAGGGCTGTTACACGGGAATGGGCCCTTACAGATCCCCTAAACGCCGCCAATTGGGCCAGTACCTCGTTAACTGGGAACGCACGGACTGAAGCTATAACTACTGCTATACAAGTTTGGCTTGCTGAAGATTCAGACGCTGCCGCTGCCTGGGTACGGCAACTACCTCTATCTCCTGAACGGGACCAGGCAGCCGCCGTGGTGGCGCAATATCAAGCTTGGGAACGACCAGAAGAGGCAGCCAAATGGATTCCAGAAATAAGTGATACGCAACTGCAATCACGCCTTATAGAAATCATTGGACAGGCGTGGGCCAGGTCGAATCCTCAGGCTGCGGAACAATGGCTCACCCAAATGAATATTCCACAAGACCAAAGGGACAAAATTTTGAAAGCTGCCTCTTCTTCTGGTTCAACCATTCCCACTCCTTGGAACCTATTTCGACGCAAACTTAATTTATTCGACCTGTGGTGAACAAACTCTCTCGCCTTCAACCCCACACTGACTCATTAAACCGATAATTTTATGAGGCGGTTTAACCCCACACACTCGCAGTTGCCTCTGCACTACCATAAATTCTCAGGGTTGGCTTCCGCAGCCCGAAAAAAATACCCTGTACCCCCGATTTNAAAAAACACCTGCACTGCTAACAAAACAGTCCACTCGATTAACACAATCATCTCTTGCCTAAAGGCCCCGCGAACACCCAAAAACATGTTATAAAACGAAACCGGCTACTAACAGAAATATCCTAGCCTCTCGTCAGCACACTTGGCCGCACTACGGCGAATCGTTACTACGCTGCATCTCTTTGTAATCGGTGGCCTTTACATTTTCCCCGCTTACGAGAGTGGGAAGGGAGCAGACCGCTTCACCGCACGACTGGGTTGGAAGCACTAACTCCAATATCGATTTTTACAATATGAAAGTGGTAAAAAACTCATCCACTCCTTTGATGATTCGACTGCAAGGTTGGGTATTTTTTATGCTAATCTGTCACAAGTTAAAAACACTAACCTTAAAGGGCTGTTGATTGACGCGCATCCAGAATCGAATTCGCAATGCTTAGTGGCACGTCATTGTCAGCGGACACCGCTACGTCCACGTGGCACATGGATTCGTTGGCAACCCTTTAGAAAACAAAAGATACTTTTTTACAGTCATAGATCTAGCGCGTTTGCCAGCATTGTCTCGACCTGACGCGCCTCAAAAGCTGGGGCACTTGAAAAATCACCATTTCTTACGTGAGCGTGCAAGATATGTGGTGCAAACATCTCAGCAACAACCAATCCCACCCGCCTAAACTAGGGATCAAAAAATCCGCTCTTTTTTGATTTTAAAAAGATTTCCAAAATTGAACCAACATAATGCTCCTAGAATGGCACAAGTAGAGGACCAGCCTTGAAAGACTTCCTGAAGCCCTACACGGGGAGGGGTTTCGATTAAAAAGATGTTACATGAAAAAACCGAGTTGAGGACCGCGTTTTCCAACCATAAGTGAGAAAAGCTCTAACTTCCAATTACCCAACCATGGCGCACACAAATGCACACACAAAAATTAGGGGCCATTTCTCCACACTTGGGGGAGATGGTAACCCCTTGATCCTCGTTTAGTGTTGACCTCGCATTTCCACGCACACTTCAATTTGTTCACACAATCCCTTCCCGAACATCTTATGAGCGATTAATCGTTTCGTAGACTATTCTGGTGAAAATGTTAGTGTGGTTCTCCTGTTAGTTCCCGTTCGATTTGTTCGAGTGTTCGACCCTTTGTTTCAGGCAAGCGACGTTTGAACAAAACAAAGCCAAACAGGCAAATTGCCGCATACAACCAAAATGTAATAGCTGGCCCAAGCATTTCCCGCAAAATAGGAAACGTCTCAGTTAATACAAAACATGCTAACCACAAAGACGTTACAGCTACAGACATTGCAGTGCCTCGGATGCGATTAGGGAAAATTTCCGAGATTAAGACCCAAGTGATTGGGGCCAATGACATTGCGTAGCATGCGATTGCAGCCAGCACCAGTACAAGCACCTGGAGACCTCGCCCACCAAGGGCAAATTCCAGGCCCAAGATTCCGAACAATATCGCCAAACCAGCGTACCCCAATAGCATCAACGGTCGGCGGCCCCACCTATCCACCGTTCGCATTGCCACAAGCGTCGCTATCAGGTTCACACTGCCAATGCAAACGATGTTGATCAGAATGTCAGCCACCTTGAACCCAGCCTCATGGAAAACATCTTTCGCATAATAGAAAATGACGTTTATTCCTGACCATTGCTGGAGCACAGCTAGGGCCACCCCTAGAAATAGGATCTTTCGAAGTTGGGGGCTTAGTAACTCTCGATAATTAACCTTCTGTACCTCGTTGATGAGCGTGGCCTGGATGTCGGCGAGTGCAGCTTTGGCATAGGCATACCCACCAATCCTAGCTAGCACGGTCTGGGCTTGGTCAGGTCGGCCGCTTTTGGTCAACCAACGAGGACTTTCAGGCACAAATAACATTCCCACCAAAAATACCGTAGCCGGTACAGCCGTAGCTGCAAACATCCAACGCCAACCAACTTGACCCGCCCAAGAACCAGCAATCTGTGCTGCCGTTGCCTCGTCGGGTAACGGATACAAGCTTGCAATCCGCCAATTAACAAACTGCGCTAACAAGATCCCTATCACGATCGTAAGCTGGTTAAGCGAGACAAGCTTGCCACGGGTGTGTGGGGGTGCGATTTCCGCGATGTAAAGCGGTGAGAGGTTGGATGCCAAGCCAATCGCCATCCCACCTACAATCCGCCAGAGAATGAATAACCAAAACACATTTGCCAAGGCTGTGCCGATCGACGTCACAGCGAACAACGCGGCCGCACAGAACAGTAGCCATTTTCGGCCAAACCGGTCACTCAGCCCACCTGCTAGCATTGCACCAAACAAGCAACCAAGCAGAGCGCTACTTTTCGCCCATCCTACCTGCCATGGGGTCTCAAGTTTAAAGTACGCTTCGTAAAAGATGTCCGTTCCACTGATAACTATCCAGTCGTATCCGAACAACAGCCCGCCAAAAGCCGCCACCATTGAAATAAGCCAAATGTACCTGTAGTTGAATCTAGCTCCTTGATTGGACCCAGTCTCCTGCATTGTCTCTGTCATGTGCTAGTTCAAGTTGTTTTGGTTAAGCTCATGGATGGGAGGTGCATCTGGAACATCACTCAATTAACTTCCCACCCATTAGCCCTCAAAAACTCCACTAAATCTTCTTTAGTAAGCTCTATTTTTGGCTGGAACGCCTCGCTTTGCATATAGCGCAACAAACTATACCGAAATTGGCGGCGCACCGGGTCACTACCTAAATCGTTTTCCAAGTCCACACTACAAATCAGCAATTTGCCGATTCCTACCCTAGCTTCAATAACCAAGCCCAGCCTCCGTGCCGTGAACCAGTCGTCTATCACGAAAACCAAAGGCCGCAGGGACGGCGGCAGGTGGTCCATGATCATAGCTCGGGCCCGAGAGATCAGATACCACCACTGCCAGTTACTGTGGAAGTCAGTTGGGAATTCGTTAAACAATGGGTGCAAGGGATCACACAAAATGCCTAGCGTATGCGGGGCTTGTCGTTGAGTCCAAGCCGTGTTCCAAAAAATGCTAGAGAAACCCATTACCACTTCTTCTCGCTCTGCGCCTGGTACCTTTGCTGAAGTTGGAATTAGCAACAAAACTTTTCCACCAATATCCAACGTAGCCTGTGCCTCTTCATTTAACCTATGTGTCACGACTATACCTGGGGGCACGTTCGTGTCCACTGTAGTTGGATAAACCCAAATGTCCCAATCGTTTTGGACGCGTGGTTGAACAAGCTCAACTACGAATTTGTACCTGGCCGGCGCCGGTACTGTATTCAGATCAATACTTACCCTGCCAAGTTCGATGCCGTTCCCAACCGGGATTGTCCTTGGCATTAGTGCGCCTCCCAAAACTACGTGTCCTGAGTCATTCACTAGCTTCCAAACTGGGAGTGCATCTTGTAAAGGGCCAGGCCCAAAATGCGCAACCTCGAGTAAGGATTCCAACCGCTCATCTGACGTAAAAACCCTCTTTCTAAATCGGGCCAACAACACCGTCTCGTTACAAAATCGCCTAAATTCCTGAGCACTTACATAACCTTTTTCATCCCAAAACGCGTCAAGAACACCTACCAGCGCAGTTCCCTGTCCTGGAAAATCGGTCAAACCCAACAACTGAAACCCACCAATGCCAGGGGTCCGAAGGGCTGATTCGATCTCTTCCTTGTAGCAGAGTACCTGCAATTTGCCGGAAGCGAGTAGAAATTGGCGGGCAAGATCACCTAAGTGATGTGCCTCCAAAAAATCGCGAAAGATCTCGAAGTTTTTTGGTTTCAAGTACCCGGTGTATTTGGGGATCTCATCGAAGTCCGGATACACGCACCACTGCCCGATCTCGTGGCTTATCACTGGGACCTTACGCGCATTTATGTAATCACGAAAGTCAGTGATAGTTTCAGGGGGACGCGCATTGATTCGCGTACGCAGGCCGCCGCCCCACCACTGAATGCGTGGGTCTGGGGTGATGTGAAATTGATTTTCTGGGATCTGTGGCCAACCTGCCCCACTAGTCCAAAGTCTGCGTGGATCTTTCGTTTTAAAGTGTTGCACATACTTCGCTAGAAACGCACCTGCATTTTTGCCACCTGGCTCATTGCAAGCCGCCATCAACACGAATGAAGGATGGTTACCATAGTGCCTCAGTATGCGGTCTGTCTCTTCGTAAACCCAACTGTCCACAGGTTTACCATCGCCAAGGGTAGTGGATTGGTTGGGCCAACATGTTTCAACCTGCAGATACATTCCAAGCTCGTCAGCTGCATCAAAAGCCACCTCCGGTGGACAATATGAATGAAATCGCAGCATGTTTAGCCCGAACGACTTTGCGATTCGCATGATGCGTCGCCATTCTTCGATCTTCACAGGAGGGTGACCAGTATTGGGAAAAACACAGCACTCAAGCGTGCCCCGGAAAAACGTTTTCCGGCCATTGATAGTAAACTGCGTCCCTTGAATACCCAACTCACGCAGACCAAACTTTACAGATCGGGTGTGTTCGAATTTAGTTTCGGCCGCACGCGCCACCATTTCAGCCTTGAGCGTGTAAAGCGCCGGTGAAAACTCGTCCCACGCCAAGACCGTGTTGCCCAACAAAATTTCAAGTTCTGGCGTGAAAACGTCCTTATCTGTATCGAATTTACAAACCACGGGCTTAATCTCTCGCAGTCCTGCCGCGCCCGAGGGTGGTTCAACAGAGAGCGAGATTGTGCCATACACTCGCCCCCCAGTAGCGTTATGCATTTCAACCCGGACGCGCACACAATGATTACTCAGTTGTGGAAAAACCTGCACATCTTCCAACCATACCAGTGGTTGGGCAATAATTTCCATCCGCCCCACAATACCATTCCAATTTCCCTGAGTATGATCGCTTATGCCATGGGAATTTTCTCCGATATCAATGATCCGCCGATTATCAACACGGATAGTCAATGTGTGTTTACCTGGAGACAAAACTTTGGTTGCACAACCGACTTTCTCGGAATCGACCTCGTTTGTAAGTAAACCTACAACTCCGAGCTCATATACGTGCGGGGTAAAAAGCGAGTTATTTGAGCCCAGATAACGGTCATCTAGCCAAACTCGAGTCTCCCAGTGAGGCCGTTCCAAATACAGCACCAGCCGTTTCCCAACCCAATCCGATGGGATTTCAACCTCGCGCTGATACCATGCCACGCCAGCATAGTATTTGTCGGGTTGCAACCAAAAAGGCACCTTTACATGGCCTGGCGCGCGGTATTTCGCATATTCGGAGGCGGTAAACCAAGACCTGTCTATAATGCTACCGTCCAAGGCGTGTTTGTGCTGATGTCATCGCCAATCCCTTGCGCGGGCAAGGAACCAGGTAATTTGACTGTTTCCGGTAGGACACGCTCAAACCAACGCTCGTTTATACCAATATCTCGTGGATCGAGTGCAAATCGCCAGGTGCCTGCTAACAAAATTGTGTGTCCGGAAGCTACCGAAGAGAACCAGTAAGCGTTAATTAACAGTCCAAACACCGCAATCTGGTTCCAACCTTTAATACCTTGCAAAAGTAGGCACACAAAACGCCACAAGGAAACAACTTTTGGGTTTGGAACGCGAGTGGGTTCCGATTCATCGAAGCGTTGTCGCAACGAACCCCCTTTTGGAAAAGAAAGCTTTCTGAGCATATGGAGCTAGATCGTTAACGGTACTCGCTAACAACTTCAAACATAGCAAGCAGGTTTTCAATGGGCGTGTTGGCTTGAATATTGTGAATCGTACTAAACACGTAACCACCTCCATCAGCAAAAATTTCAATCCGCTCCCGCACTTGGTCTCGGACTTCCTGCGGGGTGCCAAAAGGTAAAGTATGCTGAGTGTCAACCCCGCCACCCCAGAACACTATTCGATCCCCATACCGTCTCTTAAGCGTGTGAGGGTCCATACCCCTGGCAGAACATTGTACCGGATTCAAAATATCAAAACCCGCTTCAATGAAAGACTCAATTAGTGGCTCAACTCCCCCACAACAATGCATGAACGTCTTCCATTTAGTGTTACGGTGGACCCAATCATTGACAGCCTTTTGGTATGGCATAAATAGGTCACGATACTGATCCACGCTCAAAAACGGCCCATGCTGTGTTCCGAAATCCGTACCGTTGGTTTGTATCACGGTCGGCAAGTCACCAACTGCCTTATGTAACCGACGGAGATTTTCGAGTGCCACTTCTGTTTGCCGCTCAAACACAGCCTTGATGTAGTTTGGCCGGGTTACAAGGCTTACGTACCATTCCTCAATATCGCGAATACCTTTTGGCCGCTTGAGGAACGTAGCCGGCACAAGTGCAATATCGCCAAATGTCAGGCCTGGGAACGTGCAGAATAACGCTCTGTCGGTGGTGTATAAATGCTGAGCCAACCGCCTGTAATGCTCATATTCTTCCTCAGGCAGTATCTGAAATTCTTCGGTGTTATCTGCAGGGTCGAGCTTTTGTTCATCAATCGGTTCTTGGCGAATGATAGCGTCGAAGAAGTATCCGCCCGCTGGCATTCGACCACTGGGCGGTACGGACCTATCATTACAAGGCCACTGCAACAAGTCGCCATTAGGTTCGTATTCTGTGTTAAAATCTTTGGGCACAAGCACCGGCGTGCCATCGGCAAGCTGCCATTCTTTGAACTCGATTTGTGGGAACCCAAACATTGTACCGGTACCGTTCAGGTTGACGGTGTCTATACCCAGCACCTCACGCAAGTCCGGGCCGATTTCGCCCAGCATCTGATAGACCTCGACAACCTTGACCGGTGCGCCTGGTGGATCGAGTCCGAGCGCTTGCCGTAGCTTATACACGATGCTCACATGCATACCGGTTTGAAAACAACCGCCGAAATCAACCGGCAGCTTGTCCGGTTCCCGATGTGCCAGCGCTGTTTCAATACGTTCCCGCGATGTCATAACTTTGCTAGTGTATGGAGCTAAAGCTGTCCCGTCACTTAATTGAAACGCTCGTCGCGTTTCCCTAATGTCTTTAGGAGTAAACCTGAAAACCAAAGGGCTTACACGCCATTAAAAGAACGCGCAAACCTGCCAATTATGCATTCATCAATTGAATCCATTTACGTGTTTTCCTCAAACTGAAAGACTGATAAAACACGCCGATTCGCTCGCCAAACGCAAACTCTGCTAACACCGCGCATACATTTTTGTCCGTGGGTCTTCACACAGAGTATCTGTCAACAAACATCTCACATCTACTGTAAGTTTATTAACCTGCGCTTTGATTCCTCCCATCCCCCACTGGAAATCCCTGCCAAAATATATTATAACACACCAGTAACCCCAACCATGGACTGCACTACCAATCCATGGAATCGCGAATAAAGCTCTAATCGAAGTCTATTGTAATCCCAATTAACCTGGTGAGACAACTAGCACCCTATTTGCCGCCCAAGCTCCAAGTCCCCCAATACTCATAACGAAACCGATTTACATCCCCATTCCCCAACTTTTTTATTTCGTATCGGGCATGACAATGGCATGAGCTCTTCCCAAGAGCTGAGTTTGTAGGATGGCTATGTCTCGCCACGTCTGAAACAGAGGGCAACTATCAAATTAAAAAACACATTGTCAGACAGCTGCCTACTCCGAGGCGCGCCAAGTATGTATGCGTATGGGGAAATAATCCAGTTTTCCCGGTAGCCACCGCCGTGAGACGGTGGATTAAAATGGCGGTCCGATTACTTGCCACAACACTGCCAAAAGCCAACAGCTAACCAAACTTAAACCCAATGTTCCGTTCTTAGTATGAGCTATCTGTGGTATCCGCGCTCTCACGAGCGCGGCTACGTTACCTCGTAACCAGAGAACCCATGAAAGCACTCAAAACGATCCGTTTGTTCATCGGCCATGCCCTGACGGTTTATCTGCACCAAGTCGCTGTTTACAACGGTCCGGAAGCACGGATTGGGCGAAGTGGCATCCTGCATTTAGCAGGCCAGCCGTTTCCAGCAGTTTGAATGCTTGTAAGCACCCTCACCTAGCCGGTCCGCCAACAAGAATGTAGAGAACGGCCATACTTCCATGGATCCAAAAATCAGAATACAAAAGTCGGTTCCCCTTCACACAACCAAAAGAAAAAACTGTCTCTAGGTGAAGCTTTCTCACTATTTCGTGCACAAAAAGTATCCTGATTCGCTAACATTCAATACAACGGAGCCTGCAATGCTGGCTTTAGCGTCTTCTACAGGGCAACGCTATGCAATTCCAGAAGCGGCTTACAAAGAAAGCCAAAAGGCTATCCACCTCTTAAACGCAATGCCCCAAAGTGGTACTTAATCTTGTACATCCGGGACTTAATAAGCTGAACCCGTTGCCATGGTGGTATCACCAATACTACGCAAACCTCCAAGCTAAATTTAACTCCAAGGTATGCGTTGCAACTTAACATTAGTAAGGCCGAACCATTTGTGCCCAGTTTATGGCTTCTTCGTATTCCGAACGCGTAATTCGGCGGTTTATTTCTGGGAATTCACGCGCCCTATAAACGGGTGTNTACTGGGCCATAAGATTTACGTATGTATCTGGCGGCAAATTCTCTGCGATCCATTTTAACACTTCCCGGGTTCCAGCTACTCGGTTTGGCATCACAAGATGCCGAATCATTAACCCACGCCTTATCAGACCATTTGGGCTTGGCTTTGCGGTTCCCACTTGTCTTTGCATCTCAAGGAGGGCCTGCTGCGTAATACTTGGATAATCACGTAATCCTGAATATTTCAGCCCTGCGGCCGCATCCCCCCACTTGAAATCTGGTAGATAAATGTCAACAACACCGTCAAGCAATTCTAGCACATCCAAGTTCTCCCACCCGCATGTATTATAAACAAGTGGCAATCGGAGACCCCGTGCTGCTGCATTGTCCAATGCAAATAATATGTGCGGGGAAAAATGGGTCGGAGTAACCACATTTATGTTTACACATCCCAACCGCTGCAGTTCCAACATCATGTCAGCCAGTCTATTCACAGTCACAATTGGACAGTCCGAAGTTTGACTAATTTCCCAATTAATGCAGAACACACACCGGGATGAACATCCGCAAAAAAAGATTGTGCCTGATCCCCCTCGACCAACCAACTCTGGTTCTTCACCAAAATGCGGGTGATGCGAACTGACAATCAAATCGGCGGTGGCGCGGCAGAGACCACGCTCACCCCGCAACCGATTTGCACCGCAACGACGCGGACATAAATCGCATACTTCTAACNTTGCCCATAATTTCTCAGCCCGCTTTTTTAATTCTCCGCTTCTATGCAAAACTATGTACGCCGGCTCCCATACAACTTCTGCGCCGTTCTGAACCTCCTTCCGCTCGGTTGCCACTTCGGGAGCCTTCGATCGTGGATCGCAACCCAGCCCGCTCAAAAAGACACCGCCCGCAAACGCAAAACACTTCCTGATAAAATCACGCCGCGTATGTAAGCTTTTGGGCTCTTTTATGCTCATCTAATCATTGCTTTAAACTGGCTCGNAAATGTTTGTCAACCACCTCTGAATGCACGACGCAATTATGTCCATTGCCAGTGTTCTACTGCTTTTTTGATAGCCAAGCTCGATCACTCACAGCTAGCTGTCTCGAACTTATNGCAAAATCGNCCACCGNAAAGACGCAAGTTGTTTGATTACACTGGGAACCGATAATGACTACTTANAATTTGCACNGATTTGACCACTAAATCGCCTCAATCCCCCTAAGGTTACACCTAACGTAGTCCTGGATCTGATTTCGCGCGCCACNCTGCTTACCTTCCCGCCACAGGTTGGGGAGGTGTGCGTCCGGC